>Ga0190293_1000100_pt1 | contig 30332 bp, 32 predicted proteins | sample 48693001_MG_FD_161671 | JGI IMG/M metagenome (GOLD analysis project Ga0190293, IMG submission 161671) | Hydrothermal vent microbial mat bacterial communities from Southern Trench, Guaymas Basin, Mexico - 4869-30-0-1_MG | ecosystem: Environmental > Aquatic > Marine > Hydrothermal vents >...
CGTGAACGCCGCAGCCGCAGATATCAACGCGGGTTGCACAGGATTCATCTACGGACTGTCGATGGCCCACGGACTCATCGCAACGAACATGGCAGAGCGGATTCTTCTCATCGGTTCCGAGAAGATTTCAGCGTATCTCGACCTCGAGGAACGGTCGACTGCTGTGTTGTTCGGCGACGGGGCGGGAGCGGTCATCGTAGAGAAGACCGACGCGGACGAGGGAATCAGAGCTATGACACTTGGCTCGGACGGGACCGCAGCTGAGACCCTTACGTCGACTGGTGCAGGCACCGAGTTCATCGGGTCCGATGCACGTTTGGCCATCGTGATGGACGGTGCCGAGATCTTCCGCAACGCCGTTATCAGGATGGGGGAGACGGTTACTGAAGTCGTTGACGAGGCGGGGTGGTCCCTGGATGACGTCGATCTCGTCGTGCCTCACCAAGCGAACGTCCGCATCATCGATGCGGTCAGGCGACGGATCAAAGTCGACGAGGACAAGGTCTTCGTCAACATCGAGAAGTACGGCAACACGTCTGCTGCGACGATCCCGATAGCGCTCGCCGAGGCCATTGAGCAGGGTCGTATCGAGCCAGGAGCAAAGGTCGTATTCACAGCGTTCGGCGCTGGTACAACCTGGGGAGCAACCGCCTTCAAGTGGGGTTCACGGGTTGAGCCGATCGCGACGATCGAAGATGAGTTGCCTCCCCTCGAAACGACAGCGCTCGAGATGATCACGGCGAAACAGGAAGCGATACACGGATGAGCGAAGTTGTACTGGTCACCGGAGCGTCGAGAGGTATCGGCGCAGCGATCGCACGAACCATGGCCGAAGCCGGCTATGGCGTGGCGGTCAACTATGCGAACAGCGCGGATCTCGCCGAGCGGGTAGCTGCCGAGATCGTTGACCAGGGCGGATCGGCGGTCGCGGTTCAAGCGGATGTATCAGATGCCGATCAGGTGGCGGCGATGTTCGCGACGGTCACCGCCGAACTTGGGCCTGTCACTGTTCTGGTCAACAACGCTGGCATCACAGAGGACGGCCTCCTCCTTCGTATGGGACCTGACCAGTGGGACCGAGTCCTATCCACGAACCTTCGATCTGTGTACCTGTGCACCAAGGCGGCGCTCAAGCCGATGCTGAGAGCCAGGTCAGGCAGGGTTATCTCTGTCAGTTCGATCTCTGGTATTGTCGGAAATCCTGGGCAGAGCAACTACTCTGCTTCGAAGGCAGGCGTGATCGGGTTCACAAAATCGATCGCCAAAGAGGTCGGTTCCAGAGGGATCACGGTCAATGCCGTCGCTCCCGGATTCATAGCAACAGACATGACAGACGCTCTCGGTGAGGCAGTCACCGACGGCGTCAAACAACAGATTTCGCTTGGCCGTCTCGGCCAACCAGAAGAAGTGGCATCGGTCGTTCGCTATCTTGCGTCCGAGGATGCCTCGTACATCACAGGCCAGACGATCGTCGTTGACGGCGGATTGGCTCTCTAGCCGGAAGGGCACAAGCTATGGACAGAGCAGAGATCGAATCGAAACTGACGGAACTCCTTGTGGAGGAACTCGGTCTGGATGAGGACAAGATCACGATGGACGCGACATTCGAGGAGGATCTCGAGGTCGACTCACTGGGAGTTGTTGAACTTCTCATGGCACTCGAGGATAATTTCGGTGTCACGATCCCAGATGAAGAAGCCGAGTCAATCGGAACGGTCGGTCAAGCAGTGGATCTCGTCGAACTGAAACTCAAGGGCTAGGAGCCAAAGTGAACCAACGCAGGGTGGTCGTAACCGGCCTCGGTGCGGTGACATCGCTTGGACCTGACGTTGATACGATCTGGTCCAATGTTCTTGCAGGCAAGAGCGGTGTATCCAGAATCGAACGCGTCGATGTGTCCGACATGTCGTCCCAGATCGCGGCTGAAATCAAGGACTTCGACATCGAACAGTTCATGTCGCGCCGTGAAGCACGCAGGCTCGATCGTTCGAGCCAGTACTTCTGGGTCGCCACGCAGCAGGCGCTTGCTGATGCAGACCTCTCGTACGACGAGGAGGACCCGGAGGCCTACCGCGTCGGAGTTGTTGCCGGTACGGGTATCGGTGGCATCGAAACGATGGAAGAACAGATCGGAATCCTCACAGAGAAGGGTCCCCGGCGGATGTCGCCACTTGGGATAGCGAAGATCATCTCGAACATGGCCGGTGGTGTTGCATCCATCGACTTCCATCTGTATGGGCCAAACTCGACCACCGTCACGGCTTGCGCCGCTTCGGCGAACGCAATCGGTGATGCCGCTGCTGTCATCCAGCGGGGTGCAGCAGACGTGATGGTGGCTGGAGGTGCAGAGGCTTCCGTCACCAGGTTCTCGATGGGCGGCTTCGCACAGGCCAGAGCGTTGAGTACCAACAACGACGATCCCGAGGGCGCGTCACGTCCGTTCGATGCCGATCGCGACGGATTCGTCATGGGCGAAGGCGCAGCGATCCTGATCCTCGAAGAGCTCGAACATGCTCTCGCCCGGGGTGCAAAGATCTACGCAGAGTTCCTCGGATACGGAATGTCTGCCGATGGCTATCACATCACGTTGCCCCGCCCTGGGGGCGGTGGCGCGGCGCGTTCGATGGAAGCAGCGATGGCTGATGCTGACCTCACCCCTGAGGACATCGACTACATCAACGCCCACGGCACATCCACAGATGCAAACGACAAGACCGAGACTCTCGCGATCAAGACCGCGTTCGGCGATGCAGCGTATGAGGTGCCGATCTCCTCAACGAAGTCGATGACAGGGCACCTCCTCGGTGCTGCTGGAGCGATCGAGGCGCTCATCTGTGTCAGGGCGATCACCGATGGTGTCATCCCGCCGACGATCAATCTCGAAACGCCGGATCCCGAGTGTGATCTCGACTACGTTCCGAATGTCAAGAGGGAAGTCCCAATCAAGATCGCGATGTCTAACTCGTTCGGTTTCGGCGGCCACAACGTGAGCCTGATTTTCGGAGAATACGAAGAAGCGTAAGGACGTTTTCCGTTCTCCGTTCTCCGAATCGGAAAACGGAAAACGGATTACTCCTCAGGTACCTCGCAGCCGATTTCGGTGGGGGGTAGGCCGGCGTCGAGCCGCTCGTTGTACTCATCGAACGACCGTGTGACGAGCGCTGCCACGATGCCCACGCCGATGAATGACGCGATGGCGGTGACGATTCCAGCGGTGATTTCAAGTGGCACGCAGGTGTCAGGAAGACAGATCGTTGATACGACACTCGACCCGATGAGACCACCGGTCATAGCGCCGACGAAGACCGTCATGGCAACCCCTGGGCGCACATTCGCCTTTGCGGCACCGAATCCGAATCCCGCACCCAGCAGTGCGCCGAGGACGACAGCCACCGTGGATGACCCGAAGATCAGCCACGCGGTTACCGCACCAAAGAAGGCGTTGACGATGATGGAGATGACGTCACTCGGTCGCATCATCTGCACTCCTCGGGGATCGTGTCACTGGCTCTGGCAGGGGCGGGGTGATGACTGCGGTCGCACGTCTGGCGTGTGGCAGCCACGATGCGAGGGTAACGGCAACAACGGCGATGCTGAGCACCACCTGCCCCGGCCCTGGCCCCGTCGTCTGGATGATCGCAGCGGTACCGGTGATCGGAACAGCAACCCTCAAGGCCCAGATCGCACCAGGTAGACCGCGCCCATACGCCCATGACGAGGCTGTTGCCACCACGATCAACACGACATGTGCAAGATGGAGGCCGCCGAGCGCTGTGAGACCGATGAAGAGGGTTGACACAGGAGCGACAGCTATCAGAGCGACAACGATGGGCCCCGGCGTGTCGGCCGCGGGTTCGTGGCGCACCCACAGCGTGAGCCATGGTCCCAGCAGCCCAACCGTAGCGAGTGCTCCGATCGCTAGAGCGACCCAGAAGGCAGCGGAGCCAGGAACAGAAGCCAGAACCAGCGAAATGGCCACGGTTGCCATGAGCGTCCACCGTCCCCAGGGTGCACGCGTGAGGACAAGGCCAACCAGGCCCGTGAGCCCAACGATGATGACACCTGCAAGGACGACGATCGCAGCTGCCTGGTCGAACGGCTGAGGATCAGCTGCGAATCCCGCTGTCCCGACGACAGCTGAGAGGAGCGCAAGAATCCCAATCAGAAGGGGGCGTGTGACCACGATGGATGGAGAGGCAGATGCCTACTGCTCGGGCCTGGTGTCAACGCTGCCAGGGATACGGTTGAAGCCAATGAAGGCTCGGTACCGGTGGATGTCTGGTTCAAGGGTCGAATAGTCGAACTCGAATGTCGCGCCCGGGCCGAGTTTGGACTCGAACTCGTCTTCTGTTCCCTGGAGCAGATACTCGACATCGTCGTTGTTGACCCAACGCACGATCCAGACCTCATCCAGGTTCATCTTGAGGTTGGCCGGTCTGAACACGCCGTTGTCGATGTGCACGATGGAGATGCCCTCGGGCGGAGCCTGAGTTGTTGTCGTGGCCACGGGCAGCTTTCCCGATTCAACGGTCGCATCAGATGGTCCTGTTGTCTTCAACGTGCCGAACGCGACGAGGGCCACGAACACAACGACGATGAACGCTGCAGATTTCATGATGGTGCGGCTATCCACGATGCTCCTTGACCGGTAGCGGGAGTGTACCTTCTGCTGGTGCGATTGCCTTCACAAGTCGACGATTTCTGGATTCCACGTTGATTCTTCGACGAATGTGAATCCGTCATCGCTTGTGATCGTGGTCGCAGAGGCATGACCAGGCGGGTCGTAGCGTAGCTCCGACAGCGGCCTCCCAACGAGTCCGAGCCTGAGGGCCTGAATCGGATCCTGATGTCCGATAGCCACGATGCTTCGGTGCCCAGCGTCGATGGCACCACGGATGGCTGCCATCATGCGATCGAGCAGCTCGCTCAGGGATTCCGACGCACGAGGCATAGAGGTCGCATCTGCCAGGTAGCCGTTGAACTCCACCGGAAAGCGTCGCTCAACCTCGGCCCAGGTCAAGCCTGTCCAGTCCGGGTACATGCCGAACTCCGTGAGCCTGGGGTCGACCTCCACCACGACGTCATCATGGTGGAGAGAGATCGCTCTCGCGGTGTGTCGAGCGCGGGTCAGAGGAGACGATATCACGACGTCGATAGGCATGTGAGCGAGGTGCTTGCCCGTCTGATGTGCCTGCTGTGCGCCAGTGGGGGAGAGGTCGAATCCGGGGAGGTCTCCATAGACCACATGGTTCGGGTTGAACACCTCTCCGTGGCGCACAAGGATAATCGTCAGCATGGAGGAACAATACCGTTGTCCGTTGTCCGTTGTCCGTTGTCCGTTGTCCGTTGTCCGTTGTCCGTTGTCCGTTGTCCGTTGTCCGCGAAGAATCGTGTCTCGGGTTCTGGCGGTAAGCGGTGAGCGGAATGCGGTGAGCGGAAACAGGCACATTCGTCGTGGTCTGTCCTGGTCTTCGGGGTATACTGACTGTCAAGAAAGCATTCGTCGACCATGTGGAATTGCATGCCACTCAACGAGCACGAACAGAAGATTCTCGATGAGATCGAGCGTCAGATGTACGAAGAGGATCCCAAGCTTGCGCATAAGGTCGCGCGTGCGGTCCGCTCAGGTAACGACCGATGGAGGATGCGGCTTGCAGCAGCACTCTTCGTGATCGGTGGCGTCGTGATGTTCGCGTCGTTTACGGCATCGTGGGTCGTAGCCGGCCTGGGATTCGTCATCATGGTCGCATCCGCTGGTTGGATGGCTCACACCGCCGGTTCCAAGCGCGAAGCGCGCGGGGTTTCGGTATCTCTTGAGTCGCTTATGGACCGCTTTGGGCGTAGAGACCAAGGGCATGACTAGGATGACAATCCCCGTCATCTAGGGGCAAGCCGGGCTGGCAAGAAGACACATACGGACAGTTTCTGTCGTCCGTATCGAGAGGCAAGGAGAAGGTTTTGGAAGGGTTCACCGCAGCACAGGCGTGCCAGTTGACATCGTGTACACCTCATCAGCTTCGGTACTGGGACAAGGTCGGCCTTGTCGAACCATCCATCCAGACGACCGACGGCCGTCCAGGTAGACGACGTATCTATAGTTTTCGCGACCTTGTCGGTCTTCGGGTCGTGAAAAGCCTCCTCGACAACGGGTTGTCGATCCAACGGGTCCGTCGTGCATGGGACTATCTACGGCGCACAGGTGACATGGACGAGCAGCTTGCCAACGTGAGGCTTGTCACCGATGGAGAGTCCATCTTCGCTATTGCCCACGATGATGTCGAACTGATTGACGCTCTCAGACAGGGCCAGCTTGCGTTCTTCGTGAGGATCGATGAGATCGCCCAGGATGTTGAGGATGACATCACAAAGTTCGAACTCGACCGCGAATCATTCCGCACACTTCTGCGCACCGTCGAAGACGATGTCAAGGACGAAGTAGCAGAAGCAGGATGACGGAAGAGCTTTCCGCCGTCCGCTATCCGCGATCCGCGATCCGCCAGAGAGAACCTGGTTCTTGGGTACAAGTTGCTGCAGTTTCCACTGTCCATGAGATTCCAGGTACCTGTTACTGCTATCCGCGCTTGAGCGCGCTACCAGGGCATCTTGGTGAGTGCTGAGTGCTGAGTGCTGAGAGCGGAAAGCGGAAAGCGGAAAGCGCCTCCTCAGTTTCCGTTCCTCATTGCTAGCCAACTCCTGAATTGTTGGTATCGGTCGATCAGTCTGGTGGGGCGATAGGCCGCTCTGAGCCGCTCGAGGCGGGAGTAGCGCGTGGAGATATGTTGGTGCGCCATCAGTTGTTCATCGGTGGCCCTGTTGATGACGGCTGTCGACACATCGTGATCCCCGTAGATCGTGTCTCCGTACGTCCTGGCAAGGGGGACGAACGCATCGTCGATATCGGACGCGGCCTCGAGAGGTGTGCGTGAGGGATCGATCGTCTCGCCAAGATCTGCAAGCCGACCTGTGATATCAGACCACGCTGCCTCGATGTCTCCTTGTGCCAGGCGTCGCGACAGCTTCCTGTTTCTCACGGCCTTCAACAAAGGCGTTGCCCCGAAGATCAGTGTGAGGAGAGCGATCGCGATTCCGAACTCCCGAGTCCATGATGGCAGGGTGAAGCCTGCCGACTCTCCGTCGGCGGAACCGCCTCCTGCACCGCGGGTGCGTTCAACGGGATCCGCACGATCGAACCTGCCATCATCTGGCCCTGCCTGGCCGCCCTCGGTGTCGATGAGCAGAGGGTCAGGGATGTCATCGATGTAGTCGGAAGGAGAGAATCCGAGGATCTCGCTGATGTCGTCATTCGCCGTGGACGCTGCATAGCCGGCCCTTGGTGTCGGGTCGAAAGACATCCAGCCGAGTTCGGGTACCCAGATTTCAACCCAGCTATGGGCGTTCTTGTCCAGGACAACGACCGTGGTGTCGTTGATCGGTTCACCAGGTGTGAAGCCGAGAACAACCCGTGAAGGGAGGCCGAGCGTTCTTGCCATTAGGGCCATTGACGTTGCGAACTGTTCGCAGTATCCCGTCCGGACATACGGATTTGAGGTGTCGGTGAGCCAGTCCTCGACCGAGGCCGTCGTGTACTCAGGTGGAACGTCCACGGCATAGGTGAAGTCTCCTGAGAATCGAAAGTACTGCTCCAGAGCGAGCGCCTTCTCGTAGTTCGTGTCGAGGTTCGCTGTGACCTCTGAGGCGAGCGCAGTGACCTGTGACCCGAGATCGTCGGGAAACTCGGTCCAGAAATCCGTTCCGTCCAGTTCGAGCGGTTCGAGTGGCTCCGACGGTGCAGGGATGAACTCGCCACCATCTTCAGCGGCCTGGAACAGTGGACTGAGAGTGCCATCCTGTGTCCGGATCAGCGATGCAAGCGTTGCTGCGTCGTACCTCGGCATGTCAGCGACAGTCGCGTATTCCATGTCTGGATAGGTGACATCCCCTGGAAGGAAGAGCGAGCCATCGAGTCTGCGGACCCGGAGAGACGCGTTGTCGGCCTCGTCGAGAGCCGTAGCGAATGAGGGCGTGATCGGAGCCGGAAGCCAGGGCTGTGAGAGGTTCTTGATCCGCACAGTCGTGGCAACCTCGACCGTTTCGCCCCGGTAGCCCTGGGCCTCGTCGACCCATGGTTCCTCATCCGTCGGGAACACCTTGACCCTGTCCGTCTGCCATCTCCCGTCCGCGTAGACATCCAGGGTGACGGTTCTGAACCGGACCTGGTCCGGTTCGATCCCTGTCACCTTCGCCTCGAACAGCGGAAGAGAGGTCGGGGAAATGAGCGATGCTTTGATGTCCGCGTAGGGGTTGTACGAGACAGAACCCGAGTACTCATCTGAGTATCCCGCAGGTGAACGCCACGTGGCGAAGCCGCTCGTTGGCACAGAGCTTCCGATGATGGCCACGGCCGCGAGGGCAGCGACAATGGTCACAGAGACCAGAACGATGATCGCAGGCGTTGGCCGCTTCGACGGCGGATGCGTGGCGTTGACCCTGTGCAGCCGTCCTGAGCCCACGTCTCGTTCATCGAGCCTGATCGCAAGAAAGGCGAACGCGACGACCAGAAGGAACACACCAACGTGGACGAGGCCCTTGGGGCGACGGTCCACGATGACGAATTGGAGTGCGACTAACAGGGGAGTTATCACGGCAACGAACGGACGCGAATTCAGGAGTCCTGCAACCAGCAGGAATCCAAGGATCCAGAAGAGTCCAGCGAGAAGTAGAACAAGGCCAGGGACTGGACGCACGGGTTCGACACCGTATCGGATCACTTCGAACGCCCGCGTCATCTCGAACTGGAGGGTCGACCAGGTTGCCGAGGTGGGCAGAATCAACCAGAGCGTGGATGGAGCAACGAGGAGGCCGGCAGTGATGATGAAGCCGATCACGTTGGCCACGACTATGACGAGCGCGCGAGCTTTGTATACGACGAACGTCCATGTGATGCCAGCAGCAAGCACGGTTGAGATGATGATGGCGAGTTGCCATGGTGTCCCCACGGCCGAGTCGCGCATGATGAAGGAGAGTTCCCAGAACGCGAGCGCTACGGCCGCGATCCCTGCTATCCAGCTGAAGCGGTAGACCATCCGTGCTCCATTGCATTGCGCCACGATTCGGCCCATGTCCCCGTGGCCGTTGTATGCACAAGAAGTGCCCCAGCCCTGGCGAAACCGATCATCGGGTCAGTGTCGTCCTCAGAGACCGAGAGTACAACGGTTCTGTAGAAATCCTGACTGAGTAATTGGAAGGCGGCGAGGTCGGAATCGTCCGGTGTTCCTGTCACCATGACCAGCACACCACCCGCCATTCCTGACCGGCGAAGATGGGCGATCAGTTGGCGGAGGTCCATTGCGTGGGCAGGGCGAACCGTAGCGAGTTCCTCCATGGCAACCATGTAAGACTCTGCGGAGCCGACGAGCGTCCCGTTTCCCGTGCCCATCCAGATCGTTGGCGTGTACCCTGACTTGAAGAGGTGGCGAAGCGTCGATGCGGCACCCCTCACGGCCTGTTCGAAGCTCTCAGCGGACGCATGCGGTTCCGCTCTGGGATCGAGGACGATGAACGCACGAGACTGCCAGGGCATCTCGAGTTGTTTGACCATCAACTCGTCCCTGCGCGCGGACGATGGCCAGTGGACCCTCCTCATGTCGTCGCCGTGCTGGTATTCGCGAAGCGTGTAGAAGTCTTCTCCACCGCTGTGCCAGAAACTCGCTCGTGACGTACTGATCGTCTGGTCCTGCCCCCTGCCTGTCGGGACGCCGTCGAGGTCCTCGATCCGCGGGTAGACGACGAGGCGGCTTGCATGTCCGAACGTGGATGTCGATTCGGTGAATCCGAGAGGATCGCCGATGCTGATCCTGGCAGGACCGACCGTGTACACACCGCGAGGGCGTGCGATCACCTCGTAGCGGCCAGCCATCGTGTCGCCATCGGAGACGCGATCAGCGATGAATGTTGCGGAACCGAGCCCGTGGACACGGTCCTCCACGGTGACGCGGTACACCTTCCGCTGTGATTCGAGAGTGAGGTCGACGACAGCTCGTTCGCCATCGTGGAGTTGCTGAGGTTGGATCTCACGAGTGAGGCGCAGCCTCGGCGCAGCCAGCCTGACGTACATCGATCCTCCCGCAGCACCAACGCCGAGGAACACGGCAAGTGCCAGCAACAGGTCCTCTCCGAAAATGAGCCAGAGGACGACCATGGCAGCTGCAGCGCCGATGGCAGCCCATCCCCGTGTCGTTGGCATCAGGTCGTGGCTTTCGTCCCTGGGACGGGGACGGACGCCATCACGTCTGTAATGACAGACTCGGTGGTTATGCCCCGCATCTGGGCTTCGGGCCGCACGATGAGCCTGTGATTGAGAACAGGGTTGAGCACCTGTTTGACATCATCTGGGCTTGCGTAGTCCCTACCGCTCGCAGCAGCGGTCGACCGGGCCGCACGTTGCAGGAACAGGGTGGCTCTCGGTGATGCGCCAAGCAGGATGTCAGGGTGGTTTCTCGTCGCTTCGGCGATGTCCACGAGATAGCGCTTGAGTACGTCCGCAACATGGATCTGAGTTGAGATTGAGGTCATGCGCACGATGTCCTCAGCATGGACCACAGGCTTGAGGTCGTCAAAACTCGACTTCGTGCCATGCGTGTCGAGCATCTCGAGTTCTTTCGCCCTATCGGGATATCCCATCGTCACTCGCATCATGAACCGGTCGAGCTGGGCTTCGGGGAGGGGATAGGTGCCCTCATGTTCTATGGGGTTCTGTGTTGCGATGACGATGAACGGTGTGTCAAGCATCCTCGTTTTGCCATCAACCGTGATCTGGCGCTCCTCCATGGCCTCGAGTAGTGCCGCCTGGGTCTTTGGGCTTGCCCTGTTGATCTCATCACCCAGGAGCACGTTCGTGAAGGCAGGCCCCGCCCTGAATGTGAACGAGCCGTGCTCGCGGTCCCACACCGACACGCCCGTAACGTCTGAGGGGAGAAGATCTGGTGTGAACTGGATGCGTTGAAAGGTGCAGTCGATGGACCGGGCCAGAGACTTGGCCAGCAGGGTCTTTCCAACTCCTGGCACGTCTTCGATGAGGAGGTGCCCTTCTGAGATGAGGCTGATGACAACGAGTTCGATCGTTGACTTCTTGCCCTGTATGACGAGTTCGATGTTGTCAGTTACGGCTGTGAACCGATCGTCGAACCACGCTAGATCATCTGGCGACAGGGACAAGGTGCCTCCTTTTCTGTCCGGGTGCAGCGTGGAGAGAGTACCCCCTTTTTCGCAGTCCGCGTACCGCAGTCCGCGTACCGCCAGAAAAGAGAATACAGAACGCAGAGCACAGAGCACAGAACGCAGAATCTCGGACCAGTGTTAGACGGTGTTCGTGCGGCGCCAGGTGAGGTAGGAGACAACGTCCTCGGCGGTCATGTTTGTCGAGCTCGATCCGTATGCCGTGGCCTTGCGCCAGCCGACCACCTCGCGGTCAGGGATCGGGAGGTAGGGCCGACGCTTCCACCAGAGCCGGGGAGCCAATGCGAACATCGCCCCAACGGCCGTCACCCACAGCCACGGTCGGACGGCAACTGCGAAGAAGACATCAAGCGACATGAAGCGAGAATAGGCCGGAGAGCTCACGGTTCACGATTGTCGTAAATCGTAAATCGTAAATCGTAAATCGGCCCAGGAGATCCGAGAGGCTGTCCGCAAGAATTCACGACACAGTTCTCCGCTGATGGCTGACGGCTGATGGCTGACGGCCTTCTTCTACCTAACAACCAGTATCGGCACGCGTGCTCGGCGAACGAGCTTTGCACCGGTCGATCCCAGGAGGCCCTGGAAAGCACCGTGGCCATGGGACCCCACGATGACTACATCGGCGTCGAGACTCTCGCGCAGACTCAGGATCTCGTCTTCGACGTCGTCTCCTTCGAGCACCACCGAATCAGCTTCGCCGCCGAGGTCCCGTATCGCCTGGACTATTGGGCGAGCATTCTCTACTCGCTTGTTCCCGAGGTACTGCTCGATGATGGCGTCGTCACCAGGCCAACCCCTCGGCGTGGCTCCCGTCCTGCTGACACGCGGTGACCCCACGTACTCGGCATCCGTGTCTGACGTCGTGGCGGCCTGCGCTCCCCACTTACCCCTGAGTTCCTCGACGAGCCTTCTGGGAATACGCACGATCGTCACGACAGTGGTTAAGCCTTCGCTTCCGGCGAGCGACGTCGCGAACAGAGCCGCCTTATCCGGGTCAAGGGTTCCGTCCGTGGCAACGAGCACGTGCATGTGTCTTCCTTCCGTGTGAGTGACCACAGGCTAGGCAGGTGAGGGCTCGCTTTGTGTGACCGTGGACGATCGGGGGAGCAGTTCGGGGAAAAATGGCGCGTTGGGGTTGCTTTGTGGCGCGAAGTGGGATAGAGTGGGGCATCGTGGGAGACAAACCGGAGATGAAGCCGGAGATGATGGAGTTCTGTACATGTTCCTTGGGGAATACAGCCATAGCGTCGACGACAAGGGTCGCGTCGTGATGCCGTCGAAGTTCCGTGGGGAACTCGATGACGGGCTCGTGATCACCAAGGGCCAGGAGCGCTGCCTGTACGTCTTCCCGAACAATCGGTGGGAGACCGAGGCCGACAAGGTGCTCAAGCTTCCATTGACAGACGTCAAGGCTCGCAGCTACTCACGCACGTTCTTTGCATCCGCATCGAACCAGACACTCGACAAGGCTGGCCGATGCCAGATACCTGAGAAGCTCCGCTCATATGCGGACCTTGGCAAGGACGTCACTGTTATCGGTGTCGCGGACAGGGTCGAGATCTGGGATCCGAAGGCATGGGTCGTGGCGGCACAAGAAGGAGATGACTACTACGCAGACATCCAAGAGGCACTGTCAGGAGAGGGAATATGACAGCGCCCCACACCACGAACGATCGATTGGCTGGCTCGCGGTCAGTCCCCCGGATGCCAATAGGGAGGCCCCTTACTCCGCCCGCTTCCATCTTGGCGCCAGCGCTCCGGGGGACTGACCATGACCCAGCCAATCAGCAACGAACGGTATCACCGGCCAGTGATGGTCGACGAGGTGACGGCGTGGTTCGCTCCGGCGGCAACCGGGTGGATCATCGATGGCACCTACGGAGGAGGAGGACACTCACGTGCTCTTCTTGACACATATCACGACGTTCATGTTGTCGGCATCGATCGCGACGAAGATGCTCTTGAACGAGCGTCTTCCACAGAGCGTCTCGCGCTCATCAAGGCGAACTACAGGGACCTCGCCAGCATCGTCGGAACCAGAGGGATCCCCGACCATGTCGATGGCGTACTTCTGGACCTCGGTGTCTCTTCGCACCAACTCGACACGCCAGATCGCGGCTTCTCGTACCATCGTGCCGGACCGCTCGACATGCGAATGGGACGAGATTCTGATTCGGATGCCGCTGAGATCGTCAACTCGGCCACTGTCTCAGAACTCACCTCGATCATCTCGAGATATGGTGAGGAACGATTCGCCAGGCGCATCGCTAAAGCCATCGTCGATGAACGACCCTTCGCTGACACCGCCTCTCTCGCCCTCTGTGTCGCTGACGCAGTGCCAGCACCAGCGCGTCGGACTGGCCACCCAGCCCGCAAGACATTCCAGGCCCTCCGTATTGCCGTCAACGACGAACTCGCCGGACTCACTGACACCATGGCAGCCGTGTTCGATCTGCTCAACCCCGGTGGGAGAGTTGTTGTGATGGCGTACCACTCCCTCGAGGACCGAATCGTCAAGCGGGCCATGGTCGAGCGTGCGGTCGGATGCGTATGCCCTCCCGATATCCCCGTCTGTGTCTGCGGCGCCTCACCTGATCTCAAGATCCTTACTCGCAAGGCTGTGCGGCCAACCAGCCGAGAGATCGAAGCGAACCCAAGAGCGCGAAGTGCTCTGCTGAGGGTCGCTGAAAAGGTCGCGACATGACGTCCCAAGCTGCTCCTTATGCAGCGAGAAGGGCCAGAGAGGCAGCCCTGGAGGCCAACCATCCAGGAAGCCCACGTATCGTCCCATTGTTGTTCTTCACCGTGCTGGTCGTCGCCATATTCTTTGCGATGATCTATCTGCGCATTGCAATGGACAGGTCTGCTTTCGAACTCGACTCTGTCAACGACCAGATCGTCCTCGAACAGTCGAGGACGCTTGATCTACGCCTGGAACTCGCCCAACTCCAGGATCCGCAGAGGATCGCGGCCCAGGCAGCACAGATCGGTCTTGTGTATCCCGAGGAGCAGATCATCCTTGTCGTCACAGGCGACAGGGCAGGCGTGGACTACACCGAAGATGCAGTCCCCGTCAATGCTCTCGATGACATCGCGCCATGACCTGTCCATCCCCCGACTTTCGCTGAGAACGGAGTAACGATGATGAACTGGCCGATCGCTGGCGGCTGGGTCTCGGGAACAGAGCTGGAGCCTGTCCGATGAGACGCCACCGATCCACGCGCCCGGGGCGTCAGCCCTCAGGGGAGAGAACGAGAATCTGGAAGCGCGGTGACGGTCGCCTGTTCATCATCGGGCTCGCCTTCGTCATTGCGTGGTCTGGTATGGGATTCCGACTCTTCAATCTCCAGGGAGCCCAGGCTGTTGAACTCGCAACGCGTGGCTTCAACCAGCGAATCCGTGAAGCTGAGATCCCTGCTCCGCGGGGAACGATCTACGACCGAGACGGTGTCGAACTTGCGTTGACAGTCGATGGATGGGACGTTGTCGTCGATCCGCAACTTCTCGATGATCCGAGCGCAGCGGCGCTCGTGCTCGCACCGTTCAGCGGGAGGGATGTGAGCACGCTCACCGATGAACTCATCGATGCACAATCGATCGGTAGCAGATATGAGCAGATCGCAGTTCGTGTCAGGAATGACCGGAAGGCAACCATCGAGGAGGCGGTCGATGCGGCAGACCTCTCAGGAGTCTTCTACCAACGGGTGCCGTTGCGGATCTACCCTGCTGGCTCTGTGGCAGCACAGGTGATCGGGCTCACCAGGTATGACGATGGTGCAGGGATCGAAGGGTTGGAGAAGACATTCAACTCCGAACTGGTCGGTGATCCAGGACGACTCATCGTTGAGCGCGATCCGTACGGGAGGGTGATCCCTCAGGGTGAAACCTTGGTTGATCCTGCAACTCCAGGCTCGGACATCATCACCACGATCGATCGTGAGATCCAATTCGCAGCCGAGCAAGCGCTCGAGGATGCGGTTGAGCGCACCAACGCACTTGGTGGCTCCGTGGTAGTGATGGACCCTGAGTCCGGCGAGATACTGGCGATGGCGAACTGGCCTGCGATCGATCTGAACGACCGTTCGACGTACGACGCAGAGGCGATGAGGAACAGAGCCGCCACAGACATCTTCGAGCCAGGGTCAACCCTCAAGACGGTCACGATCTCCGCTGCGCTCGAAGAGGGCGTAGTGACCCCGGACACACCTATCGACACCCCCAAGAAGGTCACGATCGGAGAATTCGACTACACGGATCATGGCTACAACCCGCCATGGATGCCTGTCAAGGACGTCGTCAAGAAATCATCGAACGTCGGAACGATCGAGATCGAGCGTCGCCTTGGCAGGACACTTCACTACCAGTACCTGACGGAGTTCGGTCTCGGAACGACCGCGTCGCTCGATGTCGCAGGTGAACGCTATGGACCGCTGCTCCCAACGTCGGAGTGGAACAACACAACCGGATCATCGATCGGTATCGGATACGCAATCGGCACCACCGCAATACAGATGGCTGCCGTCTACTCCACGATCGCCAACGACGGCGTTTGGACGGAGCCGTTCCTGGTCAAAGAGATTCGACCAGCCACAGGTGAGCTGATCGAGACCCACCCGCGTACCCGGACTGTCCTATCTCCTGAAACAGCCCAGTCGATGCGTTGGATGCTCGGACGAGTGGTCGAGGACAACGGAACCGGACGACGTGCCTACATGGATGCCTACACCTCCGGTGGAAAGACAGGAACGACGAACAAGTTCGATACCGAGCTTGGACGATATGTCGAGGCAACGAACGCATCGTTCATCGGCATGGCTCCCCTCGATGACCCGAAGGTTGTTGTTGTGGTCGTCCTGGATTCTCCGCACGGAGTCGGATCTGACGGCGTGGAGTTGAACCTTGGCGGAGCATCTGCTGCACCGGTATTCAGGGAAGTAGCCCAGGCGGCCCTGCACCAGCTCGGTGTACCCCCAGATCGGAACTGACGTGGGTGCTGAGAAGGTCACCGTGGCGACACTCGCAGCGTCCCTCGACGATGTCACATCGGTGTCACATCCAGACACGGTGATCACGTCCGTAACACACGACTCGCGCAAGGTCGTCGAAGGCACGCTCTTCATAGCGGTAACCGGTATGGCGACCGATGGGCATGACTACATCCCAGGTGCCGTTGCCTCGGGAGCCACTGCCGTGCTCGTCGAACACCCTGTAGATGTTGACATCGCACAGATCGTGGTCCCCGACACGCGTCTGGCAATGGCATGGGCGGCACGTACCGTGTACGGAGAGCCTGACACGTCGCTCGCTGTTGTCGGCATCACCGGTACCAACGGCAAAACGACAGTCGCACACATGTGTGAGTCTGTCTGGCAGGCCCACGGGTGGACATCGGGCCTCATCGGCACGCTCGGAGCGCGTATCGATGGCGAACCTGTGCCTCTCGAACGGACAACGCCTGAGGCCACCGACCTCCAGGCTCTCCTTGGCTCGATGCGAGACGCAGGCGTGGACGCTGTTGCGATGGAGGTGTCGTCCCATGCCATGAACCTCCACCGCGCTGATGCGATCACCTTCTCTATTGCGGCGTTCACGAATCTTTCACAGGACCACCTCGACTTCCACGGCGACATGGAGTCCTATTTCCTGGCGAAGGCGTCGCTGTTCGAGCCTGACAGGGTCCTCCGGAGCGTGATCGATATTGACGACCCCTACGGCATCAGGCTCGCATCGACCGTTTCTGTCCCTGTGCTGACGGTGGGAATCTCGCCGACCGCAGATGTCCGCGTACACAGCATTGTCTCGACCCCGAGAGGAACGTCTTTCACGTTGCGCCACCGTGAGCGAGAGCTCGACATCGAGATTCCCCTGATCGGATCGTTCAATGTAGCGAACGCAGCGGTCGCTGCCGCGATCGCGATCGTGCTCGATATCGGCGATGCCAGCATCATCGCTGGCCTCGCAGCGGTCCCAGCCATCCGGGGGAGGATGGAAGTCGTCGAGCATTCCGGTGACTTCACCGTCGTCGTGGACTATGCCCACACTCCCGATGCGATTTCTGAGGTTCTGCAGGCAGCCAAGATGGCAGCCGTTGGCAGGGTCATAGCCGTCATCGGGGCAGCTGGCGACCGTGACACGGACAAGCGGTCCCTGATGGGTGCGGCAGCTGTTCGATTCGCAGACTTGACGGTCATCACGTCAGACAATCCCCGCAGTGAGGACCCAGCGGAGATCGCCGCAGAGGTTCGCCGTGGTGCGGACGCAGTGCCTGGATCGATCGCGCGCGTTGTCCTCGATCGGGCGGATGCGATCGCTCTTGCAATCACCGAGGCGGCTGCCGGAGATATTGTGTTGATACTCGGAAAAGGACATGAGGAGGGGATCGAGGCCAACGGAGTGGTCACACCCTTCGATGACCGCCATCAGGCTCTCGTCGCACTTGGCGAGCGCGGATTGGTGCCAGGTCCATGAGCAGCACAATCGACCTCGGGTGGACACTTGCCGATATAGCGAGCAGACTTTCGGGATCACTCGTCGGCGATGCATCGGTCAGGGTCGCGTCCGTCGGCATCGACAGCCGTGACGTTGGGTCCGACTCCCTGTTCGTGGCGATACAGGGTGAAACGTTTGACGGCCACGAGTACGCCCGCTCTGCATACGATGGTGGCGCATGTGCCGTTGTTGTGGATCGCGGGCGGTGTGACGACATCGAGACCCGCATTGAGGTCGACGATACGCTCGAGGCATTGAGGGCGCTTGCCATCATGCGCAGGGACGAGCTCGATATCCCTGTCGTCGCGATCACAGGTTCGACTGGCAAGACCTCGACCAAGGATCTCCTCTCAGCGGGAATCGAGGGGTCATGGGCGTCACCGCGTTCTTTCAACAACGAGGTCGGTGTTCCCCTGACCGTGCTCTCAACGCCAGACGACGCCTCAGCGCTCATCGTGGAAGTTGGATCACGCGGTGCTGGACATATCGCATGGCTCGCTCCGGTCGTTCGCCCGGATGTCGCCGTGATCACGAACCTCGGAGTCGTGCATCTCGAGACCTTCGGAACACAAGAGGGGCTCGCTGATGCGAAATTCGAGCTCATCGAGGCACTGCACAATGACGGTACCGCCATCGTTCCTTCTGACGAACTCCGGTTGCACCGGTCGATCGTTCAGCGACTGATCACTTTCGGCCAATCACCTGCCGATGTTGAGGTCGAGGCTGCAGGAACGGCCCCCGACGGATCGTCGACCTATCGGATACGGGCTCTGGGGGATACGTACGAAGGCACACTCTCAATGGCTGGGGTCCACCATGCGTACAACGCCGCAGCTGCGGTCGCCGTTGCCGTGGCACTCGATCTCGACATCGCTGCCTTCGTCGAGCGGATGAGAGGTACGACAGGGTCTGACTGGCGCATGGACGTTCACCCGGGGAGATTCACTGTCGTCAACGATGCGTACAACGCGAACCCGCAGTCAGTGGCCTCGGCGCTCGAAACCGTGGCGGCGATGCCAGGCAGATCGATCGCCGTACTTGGGCCGATGGCTGAGCTCGGGCCGGTGTGTGAACTCGAACATGCACGGATGGGAGCGCTTGCCCTCGACCTCGGATTCGAGACACTCGTGGTTGTTGGCCCTGACCACGGGTACCGGTTGGGTGGAGGCGAGATCGTGGTTCATGCCACAGATATCCGTGACGCACACGATACGCTCACGGCGATTCTGCGACCTGGAGACACCGTGTTGATCAAAGCATCTCGAAGCGCCGGTCTCGAACACCTGGCGATGGAGCTGGTCGAGGAGTCTCAACGATGATCTCGTTACTGCTCTCATCAGCCCTCGCTTTCGTGCTTGTCATCTTCGCCACACCGGTCGCTATCAAGCAGCTCCGCAAGCGCAATATCGGCCAGTTCATCCAGGCCGAGGTCGAAGGGCACATGCACAAGCAGGGTGTCCCGACGATGGGCGGCGCCGTCATCATCGTCGGCATCGTCCTGGGGTATGTGATCTCCCACTTCAAGTTCTTCAACTTCGGGGACGGCTTCGCCTTCTCGATCCAGGAGATCGACGACAAGGCACTCCTTGCGGTGTTCGCTCTCGTAGGAATGGGTCTGATCGGCTTTGCGGACGACTTCGTGAAGTACGCCCGCAAACGCAATGAGGGCTTGTCGAAACGTTGGAAGTTCTCCGGACAGCTCCTGGTGGCTTTCATATTCGCCCTGGGTGCCTCGCGCGCCGGTGTGAGCCATGATCTGTCATTCGTGCGGCCACTCGGCATCGATCTTGGCCCGTTCCTGTTTTTCCTGCTCGTGTTGTTCATGCTGACCGCAACGGCGAACGGAGTGAACCTCACCGACGGTCTCGACGGTCTCGTCGCGGGATCATCCGCGCTCGTGTACGGAGCTTTCGTGCTCATCGGGTTCTGGCAATCGAGGAATCCGCTGTTCTATCAGGTCGATGGTGCACTTGACCTTTCTGTCTTCGCAGCTGCCGCAGTCGGAGCGGTTCTGGCATTCTTGTGGTGGAATGCCGCCCCAGCAAAGATCATCATGGGAGATGTGGGATCCCAGGCCATCGGTGGGGCCATGGCTGCGCTCGCGATCCTCACGAACACCGAATTGCTCCTCATCATCCTTGGTGGCCTGTATGTGATGGAGACCGTATCCGTGATCCTGCAGGTGTTCTCGTTCCGCGTGTTCGGGAAGCGCATCTTCCGTATGGCTCCCATCCATCATCATTTCGAACTGATGGGGTGGCCCGAGACCACGGTCATCGTTCGATTCTGGATCATCTCTGGGATCATGGTTGCCGTCGGCGTTGGGCTGTTCTACGCGGACTGGGTCTCGTCGGCAGGGCCGTTGCCGTGAGGTACCTTCTTCTCGGTGCGAGCCTCCGTGGACTGGGAGATGTTGCCCACACGGTTATCTCGGAAGGCCACGATCTCGTACTATTCGACCAGGAAGCGACCATCGAAGCGCCGATCGGTTCAGCAACGGTCACCGTCGTCGAACCGCCGTGGACCGCCGATTACCTCACCGGCGTTGACCGGGTCGTGACAAGTCCCTGGTTCTCAGCGATCAAGCCACCACTATCAGATGCGATCGACGAAGGCATCGACGTTGTGACAGAGGCCGGTTTCGGCCTCGAGCATCTCACCATCGACTATGCCGCAGTTACGGGCACCAACGGCAAGACGACGGTCACAGAGGTCGCAACAGCGATGCTCGTCGCATCCGACGTCCACGCCATTGCGGCGGGGAACATCGGCACACCGGTCTCGGGCCTGACCGACCAAGACGCAGATGTTGCCGTCCTCGAACTGTCGTCCTATCAGCTGCTCTTCATGGGAGCATTCAAGCCGAAGGCCGCTGCGCTCCTGAACATCGCACAGGACCACCTCGACTGGCACGGATCTGTCGAGGCATACATCGCTGCCAAGGCAGCCATATTCGCAGGGATGGACGAAGACGCAGTGCTCGCCTACAACACAGACGACTCCGTTGTGGTTGAGGCTGTCAAAGCAGCGCGGTGCACACTCGTGCCATGTTCGGGAACGACCCTCCCCGACGGAGGTAACGGAGTCGACGATGGCGATATCGTCGTGGATGGGACACGATATTCCACGAACACCACAGACCCGAGCTACCTCTTCGACCTGGTCGCTGCAGCCACGATCGCGTTCGCCCTTGGTGCAACACACTCCGGGGTTGGGAATGTGTTGGAGTCCTTCACGCCTGGGGCCCATCGCAGACAGATCGTTTCTGTGACCAATGGCGTGACGTGGGTCGATGACTCGAAAGCCACCAACCCGCACGCGACCGTTGCAGCCGCAGAGGCATTCACCGATGTGATCCTTCTCGCAGGTGGTCAGAACAAGGATCTCGACCTCTCGATTCTGACCGATCTTCCCTCTGTCCGAACGTTGATCGCCTTCGGTGAGGCTGGTCCCCAGATAGCCGCAGCAGCCAGGCACGAGATCATCGTTGAGGCTTCGATGGCAGACGCGGTGTCGAAAGCCGCGGAGATCGCGACGAGAGGCGATACGGTACTGCTCGCACCGGGATGTGCGAGCTTCGATGAATTCACATCCTACGCACACAGAGGCGATGCATTCGCCCGCCTCGTCCGGACTCGACAAGTGGGTGCGACATGACCGATACTGCGGCCAGGCAGGTTGCGAAGCCGAAGATGCGCCACCCTCGCACGCTCGACCGGATTCGATCTGCGGGAGGCCAGAGGGCTGCGGTCCTTCTTGTGATCGTGGCAATGCTGCTGATCATCGGTCTTGGAGCAATGCTGTCGGCATCGTCCGTCATCTCGATCTCAACGACCTCTCGGCAATTCGACCTCTTCTCGAAGCAGGTGATCTGGGTCGCTCTTGGTTCAGCTGCACTCGTCGTCGCAGCATTCATCCCGTACCGGGTATGGCAGAAGTTCGCTCTCCCCATATTTGTCGTAGCGGTCGCTGGACTGATGCTTACCGTGTTGGTCGGAGACGAACGAGGTGGTGCTTCTCGTTGGATCGTGGTGGGACCGATCACGATCCAGGTGGCAGAGCTCGCGAAGTTCGCAACGATCACGCTACTCGCAGCGATCCTCACAAAGAAGAAGGACCTCGTCCACAAGCTTGGACATGTGATCATTCCTGTGGGTGTCATCCTGGGAACGGTGTCGGTGTTGCTGCTGATGCAGCCCGATTTCGGGAACCTCCTTCTCGTCGTCGTTCCTGCATTCATCATGCTGACAGCGTCAACGGTCCCTCTGCGATACGTCTTCGGGCTTGGAGCGCTCGGAACCATGGCGATGACGGCACTCGCCGTGTCTGCTCCCTATCGCAAGGACAGGCTCCTGAGTTTTCTCGATCCATTTGCATCCGCACAGGGCACAGGGCTCCAGGCGGTGCAGAGCATGGTGGCGCTGGGATCTGGCGGATTCTTCGGTGTCGGCCTCGGAATGAGCAGGGCCCGGTGGTCGTGGTTGCCGAATGCGCACACAGACTTCATCTTCGCCATCATCGGGGAGGAGACGGGTTTCGCCGGCGCGATCATCGTCGTGACACTCTTCGCACTCTTTGGGACGATCGGCGTGTCGATCGCCTTCCGTGCTCCTGACCTCTTCTCGAGGCTGCTTGCGGTTGGCATCGTTTCCTGGCTGACGGTCCAAGCACTTGTCAATATCGGCGGAGTCATTGCGGTCCTCCCGATCACGGGTGTTCCGCTGCCGTTCATCTCTGCTGGCGGTAATGCGATGTTGATGAACCTGTTCGCCGTTGGGGTGTTGATCAGTATCTCGCTTGCACCCCCCGCAGGGGACGAGTCGTGACGATCGGATTCGCTGCTGCCGGTTCTGGCGGTCATGTGTACCCCGCCCTTGCAGTGGCTGAGGTGCTCGTGTCACGTGGCATCGCACAAGACGACATCGTGTTCTTCGGTGGAGACAGGATGGAAGCTGACGTGATCCCCGCTGCGGGTTACCCCTTCGTTGAGGTGGCGATTCACGGGATCCGTCGATCGCTCTCAGTTGACAACCTGACGCTCCCTCTCAAGGTGCGTACCGCCAGAAACGTCATCGTTGACACGATCAGAGAGAGAAAGATCCTAGCCATGGTGGTATTCGGCGGCTACGTTGCTGGCCCTGCTGCGCTCGCAGCGAGCAAGACAGGGATCCCTCTGATCATCCACGAGGCAAACGCGCAGCCAGGCGTGGCCAATCGACTGATCGCCAGGAAAGCCGACACTGTTTTTGCATCGTATGCCCCGGCTCTTGTGAAACTCCCGATGGCAGAGGTTGTCGGTAGTCCGCTTCGCTCCGCATTCAGCGAATTCGACAGAGGCGAGGCACGAGGTTCGGCACGAGATCACTACGGCGTGAGCCAGGATGCCACCGTCCTCGGGATCGTCGGTGGGAGCCTCGGGGCTAGCGCCCTCAACGACATAGCCCGTTCACTTGCAGCAGATGACCAGCGATCGTTCGAGATCATCCACATCACGGGCCAGGCGCACGCTGAGGAGTTCACCGCTCTCTCCCAGGGCAGGGGGGACTGGATCGTCCGGGGATATGAAGAGAACATGCCCATGCTCTACGCGGCTGCAGACCTTGTGCTTTCGAGGGGAGGGGCGATGACCGTTGCCGAACTCCACGCAACACGTACACCGGCCGTGATCGTGCCGCTGCCCGCTGGCGGTGCGTACCAGGGGATGAACGCCATCGATGCTGTCGATGCTGGTGGATTCGTCGTCGTCGACCAGTCCAACCCTGCGAAGATACTTGAAACGGTCACTGCATTGCTTGGTGATCCCGACCGCCTCGGGCACATGTCCGACGCCCTTGACAACTCTCCCCATCTCTCCGCTGCGACGATCGTCGCAGACCGCGTTCTGGAGGTATCCCGTGATCGATGACACCACAATCCCGCAAAGGGTCCACATCGTGGGAGCAGGCGGCTCAGGGATGTCAGGACTTGCGAAGCTCCTCAGCCAACTCGGACACACCGTGTCCGGCTCTGATCTCAAACCGGGGCGCATGCTCGACTCACTCAGGGATGTCGGTATCACGACATGGATCGGGCACAGACCCGAGGCGATGGCTGATGTCGACCTTGTCGTAGCATCATCCGCAGTGCCAGACAGAGACGTGGAACTGGCGGCTGCAGGGGATCTCGGTGTGGACATCTGGAGGCGTCCCGCTTTGCTCAGGGCGCTGACATTGCATCGCCGCACGCTCGGATTTGCCGGAACACATGGAAAGACGACCTCCACAGCGCTGGCTGTTGCTGCTCTGCGCTCGGTCGGGATGAACCCAACATTCCTCGTTGGTGGGGAGATGATCGGTCTCAACACGGGCGCATCCGTTGGAACAGACGAGCTTTTCCTGCTCGAGGCGGATGAAGCCTTCGGCACATTTCAGCACCTTGACCTTGATGCGCTCCTCGTGACCAATATCGAAGCAGACCATCTCGATCACTACGGGACCGTCGCCGCACTCGAGGATGCGTTCGCCCAGGTTGCGGGACGCGTGGAGGGCCCCAAGGTCGTGTGCATCGACGACGCAGGCGTTCGCAGGCTTGCCCAGAAAACGGATGTGATCAGCTACGGGTTTGCACCCGATGCCCAATGGCGGATCAAGGATCTTGACCATGAGGACGGCACCGTTTCGTTCCAGCTTGACGGACCGAACACCACGACTGAGGTGACATTGCCCAAGCCTGGTGAACACCTCGCATCGAATGCAGCAGGCGTTCTCGCACTTCTCGCGGAGTCTGGATTCGATATCACCGCCGCGGCGACAGCCATGAACCAGTTCAGAGGTGTTCGCCGAAGGTACGAGATCGTTGCGGTTGTTGATGGGATCACTGTCGTGGATGACTACGCCCACCATCCGACCGAGGTGGCCGCGACAATCGCAGCTGCGTCGGTGGGATCGAGCGGCAGAGTGATCGCGGTGTTCCAACCCCACCGCTACACCAGAACCGCCGACCTCGCACCTGAGTTCGGAGCACCGCTGGCGCTTGCGGATCAAGTTGTCGTGAGCGACATCTATGCCGCAGGCGAACGCCCGATTATCGGGGTGACAGGGCGGCTCGTGTCACAGTCAGTCGAAGCTGCCGGAGGAGATGTGGAGTTCGTTCCACGGCTTACGGATATCCCTGTCAGGGTTGCGGCAGCCGCTGAACCCGGTGATGTCATCCTGCTCCTCGGCGCCGGTGACATCTCGTCCATCTCCCGAGATGTCGTCCTGGCGATCGAGGCCGCACGATGATCGAGCATCCGGCCGTTACCACCGATGTTCTTCTTGCCCCGATGACAACCTACAAAGTCGGTGGCCCTGCTGCGTTCTTCGCCGAACCTGACGACCTGTCAGAGTTGCGCGATGTTCTTTCAGTGGTAGACCCTGGCACACAGATCGTGGTGCTCGGCCGCGGCAGCAACGTCGTGATCGCCGACACGGGCATCGATGGCCTCGTGGTCAAGCTGGGTAGAGCGTTCCAGGATGCGGCCGTTTCGCCAGACGGATCGATCGTCGCTGGCGGTGGGATGCCGCTGCCGAAACTCGCCAGATTCGCCGCGGAGGCGGGACGTGATGGGCTCGGCTTCTACGTGGGTATCCCCGGATCGGTGGGCGGAGCAGTACGAATGAACGCTGGCGGCCATGGCTCCGACACTGGTCAGGTGCTCGACCACGCCGTTGTACTCGACGCCCGAACTGCAGAGATGGTCAGGATGACACCCGCAGACCTCTCCCTCTCGTACAGGCATTCCGACCTCACCGATAGCGATATCGTGGTGCAGGCGACCTTCACAACGTGTCCCGGTGACCGTGCAACACTCGAGAAGGAGCTTCGGACGATCACGCGGTGGAGGAAGGATCATCAGCCAGGCGGCACCTTCAACGCAGGAAGCGTATTCAAGAACCCTCCCGGCGACCATGCCGGCGCCATCATCGACCGCATCGGCCTCAAAGGGGAGCGTGTGGGTGCGATCGCGGTGTCTGACGTTCACGCCAACTTCATGGTTGCCGCGAGTGAGGCGTCCGCCACCGATATCTTCAACTTCGTGTACAAGATCAAGGCGATCGTTCGTGAAGAGACCGGAATCGATCTCGAGCCGGAAATCCGGTTCCTCGGAGACTTCAGCGCGGTCGGAGGAACCCGATGACCACCATTGAACCTCGTGTCGCTGAACGGCGTCGAGGCGTGTCAGAGGACAGAGCCAGGCACAGACTTCGAAGGGTCCTCGGGATCATCGCCCTGATCGCCGTCGGGGTGTTGGGCTTCTGGCTGATTCGGAGCCCGCTGCTTTCGATATCGTCTATCTCGATCTCCGGAGCAACCATTTCTGACCCTGCGGTGATCATCGACGAGATCGGTGTCATCGTTGGCATCCCGACCATCGACGTCGATGCCGGTGCGGTACAACGTGCTGTCGAGTCTGATCCGTGGATAGAGACCGCAGAGGTCTCAGTCCGTTGGCCAGGAACGGTATCCGTTGTCGTCACCGAACACGTAGCTCTCGCCCCTGCACGTGCGGGCGACGGTTGGGTGATGCTGTCCGAGGCTTCTACCGTGATCGGACAGACAGATGGTCCTGTCAACGGCGTGTTCGTTGTAGACATCGACACTTCGGCAACGCCTATCGGAGCTGCCGTCGTGAACCCGATGGTCAAGGGAGCGGTTACATTCGGCTCGGCGCTCCGCCCTGACCTTGCGAAGAGCGCGGTTGTGTTCGTTGATGACGACGGTCTTGTCGCCACGGTCGGAGGCCATCTCGTTCGGCTCGGCCGCCCCATCGATCTCGAGAACAAGGCCCTCGTTCTGGCATCGATGCTCGACACCGAACTCGAAGAAGGAGCGGAAATAAACCTCATCGCTCCGACAAGACCGGCGGTGCTCAACGCCCAGCCTGAAGTACTCGACCCTCAGCCTGAAGTAGAGGTTGAGGAATAAGCGCGACGCAAACCTCAACCTTATGACTAAGGTTGAGCAGAACCTTCGTCTAGAGGGATGGATTTGATGACAGAAACAAGTAAAGCGCCCCATACATATCTCGCAGTGATCAAGGTGGTCGGTGTCGGTGGTGGAGGCGTCAATGCGGTCAATCGCATGATCGACATGGGCGTTGGCGGCGTTGAGTTCATCGCTGTTAACACCGATGCGCAAGCACTGCTGATGTCCGATGCTGATGTCAAGCTCGATATCGGCCGTGACTCGACTCGTGGGCTTGGCGCCGGTGCCAATCCTGAGGTTGGCCGAGAGGCCGCAGAAGAACATCGCGACGAGATCGAGGATGCTCTCGGTGGCGCGGATATGGTGTTCATCACCGCGGGTGAAGGTGGAGGCACCGGAACCGGAGGCGCCCCTGTTGTGGCTGAGGTCGCGAGAGGGCTTGGAGCCTTGACCGTTGGTGTTGTCACGCGTCCGTTCGGCTTCGAGGGTCGGAGACGAAGCGTTCAGGCCGAGCAAGGTATCCAGGCACTCAAGGCTGCTGTTGATACGTTGATCATCATCCCGAATGAGAAGCTTCTCGAGATCGCAGATACGAACACGCCTGTCACAGAGGCTTTCGGCATGGCTGATGAGGTTCTCACGTCAGGTGTGCGGGGAATCACGGAGCTCATCACGACCCCTGGCCTGATCAATGTCGACTTTGCCGACGTCAAGACAGTCATGTCCGATGCTGGATCTGCCGTGATGGGCATCGGTATCAGCACAGGTGACTCTCGGGCACAGCAGGCCGCCGAAAAGGCGATCTCGAGCCCACTCCTCGAGACCTCAATGGAAGGGGCCAGGGGAGTACTGTTGTCGATCGCTGGGCCGGCCGACATGACGCTCCATGAGGTGAACACGGCAGCGACCCTGATCAGCGAACACTCCGATGCCGATGCGAACATCATATTTGGGTCTGTGATCGATGAGACGCTCGGTGATGAGATGCGTGTGACCGTTATCGCTGCTGGTTTCGACCGTGACCGTCGGGCAAGCTATACACCTCCGGTTGCGGGTCCCGCTTCCGGTCGTATGCGGCCTCCGAGTTCGAGAGATCGCGATCCAAGCGAACCCGTCGAACCTGCCGAGAACCACGGCACTGATGAGATGGACATTCCTGGTTTCGTCCAGGGATGATCACCCCTCCCGGTATCCCGGGGGTTGTGTTCGGGTCGAGAGCCGACGGTGACGCTCGTTCCGACGAACTCGCCCGCATGGCTCTGTCGACTGAGTTCGGCATTTCAAACGATTGGGCAACGATCAGGCAGGTTCACGGATCTGTCGTCGCATTCGCCGATGCACCGGGGTTCTACGGAGAGGCAGATGGCTTGATCACAGCGACTCCTGGCCTTCCCATCGCGATCGCGACCGCAGACTGTGTTCCCGTCGTCTTGATCTCTGAGGACGCGAGAGCTGTTGTGCACGCTGGATGGCGTGGCGTTGCTGGGGGAGTCGTAGCCGAGGCCATCGATGCAATGGAGCGCTCAGGGAACCCTGTGGATCGTGCCGTCATCGGGCCGCACATCGGTCCGTGCTGTTATGAGGTCGGTCAGGAGGTCGTCGATGAGGTCGGCGGTTTCGCCTCGACGGCTCGTTCTGGTGACCTCAGTCTTGACCTCGCTCTGGCAGTGGACGCACAGCTGGGCAGCATCGAGGTGGTCGACATGGGAGTCTGTACATTCGACGACGTCTCCATGGCGTCGTATCGTCAGGATCGAACCGACGACAGGCAGGTGACGGTTGCATGGCTACCCAGGGATTGACAGGTGTCAGGTCACGCATGGCCTCTGCGGCCCGAGAGGCTGGCAGAGACGTCGGCGATATCGAACTCGTCGTCGTTTCCAAACTCCGATCAGATACAGAGGTGCTTGAGGTGTACGACGAGGGTCAGCGCTTGTTCGGGGAGAACAGGCAGCAGGCTTTCAAGGCCAGGATCGACGCGGAACTCCCCGATGACATCGAATGGCACTTCATAGGCCCGCTCCAATCTCGCAAGGCGCGATACGTGGCACAGCATGCTTCCTTGCTGCATTCGCTCGACAGGATGTCGCTCGCCAACCGATGGGTCGCCGCAGACGGTGGACCTGTCCTCATCCAGTTCAACCTCGCAGACGAGCCGCAGAAGTCCGGATTCAACCCTCAAGACGCAGATGAAGTGCTTGACACCGTTCTTGCGACGGGCGTTGATGTTCGGGGAGTGATGGCGATACCTCCAATGACGGACCATCCCGAAGATGTCGCTCCCTGGTTTCGCATGCTTCGCGGTATCTACGAGGACTACCAGGACCGTAACGAGCACATCGATGTGTGCTCGATGGGCATGACGAACGATCTCGAGATTGCGATTCTCGAAGGCGCGACCATGATTCGCGTGGGACGGGCTATCTTTGAGGGAACGAACAACAGTCTTGACTGACGACACGAGGGAACGGCACGATGGCTTCAATGTGGAATAAGACACTTTTCTATCTGGGCCTTGTCGACGAGGAACAAGGAACGGATGCAATAGAGCATCCTGCTGACGGCCGTCAGCCAGCCGCGTCAGCCCCGCAGGCCCAGCCAGGCGCTGCACCGCGGCCACCCGATCCGTACGTTGCACCTACGTCGACCGTGCCGCCTCCAGGGTCAGGTGTTGCAGGCCGCAGGGTCGAGCCGCCTGCATCAACTGCGAGAACGATTTCATCAGATCGAGCCCATGCGGAAGCTGGAGTCTTCATCCACTCAGACGGCTCGCATCAAGCAAGGTCTGACGGGCCCGTGAGGCGGTCCGAGCCAGAATCCCAGGTCATCGTTGCGCGGAACTTCTCTGACGCACAGACGCTCGCTGACTCCATTCGCATGGGTCGCACCGTCGTGTTGGACCTGAGGAGCACCGAACCTGAGATGGTGCGCAGGATCGTTGATTTCGCATCAGGCCTGACGTACGCTCTTGACGGGCGCATGGCCAAGACGGCCCAGGGCGTGATCCTGGTCACCCCAGCAGGATCATCGCTTGGCGTTGGCGAACAGGAGCGCCTCGCACGCATCGGCCTCTTCGCTTCCTCTTCCTGAAGTGAGTCTCCTCCGGTCGCTGATCCAGCTTCTCTCCCTCGCGATGTTGGCGTGGATCGTGCTGTCGTACATCGTTGTGTTCGGAAAGGTCCCGTGGGACCATCCGGTTCGCAAGATCTACGACGGCCTCTCCCGGATCATCGAACCCTTACTCAAGCCGATCCGTGCTGTGATCCCTCCCGTGAACGTCGGCGGCGCAGCACTCGACCTCTCACCACTGATCCTCCTCATCGGCCTCCAGATCATCGCAGGCTTCTTGAGCTGACGCCGTGAACCCTGGGTTCGTAGCGTCCTATACGCGGCTGTGAGCCCATAGAACACGAGGTGCCGTGAACCCTGGGTTCGTAGCGTCCTATATGGCGCTGTGAGCCCATAGAACGGAGAACGGTTGTCAGGTGTCCTTGTCGACCTGGATCTCCAGGTGCACGATTTCTTCCCCGATCGGAATCGGATCGAGCGATGCAACGCCGCCCTCGACGAACTCGGTTGCAAGCACCTCGCCAGCGATGAGTTCTTGATGCTGTGCGAAGGCGTCACATACTGTTGCGCCATCGCTCATCCATCGAACG
>Ga0190293_1000101_pt1 | contig 30160 bp, 31 predicted proteins | sample 48693001_MG_FD_161671 | JGI IMG/M metagenome (GOLD analysis project Ga0190293, IMG submission 161671) | Hydrothermal vent microbial mat bacterial communities from Southern Trench, Guaymas Basin, Mexico - 4869-30-0-1_MG | ecosystem: Environmental > Aquatic > Marine > Hydrothermal vents >...
GTGGTCCTTTTTGTTGGTAGAGAACACGCGGAACTGATCGTGAATGGCAAAGACAAGCTCGGTTCTGTAAATCAAATTTATAATCTTGAAATCAATAGCGGTGAGTTCTGTGGGATCGAAACACTGCTGGACAATCAAGGCCTGTTCGAGCCGGCCGATGTCTCCGCAGACGACGGATTCGTCATCATCCATACGGCCGCTGTCGCCGGGAGACCGCGCGGTGCTCTTTTGAGTCACGGCAACCTGTTGTGTGCAAACCTGGTGCTGAATTACGGTTTCAATCTAAGTTCAGAGGATGTCCATCTCAACCTGTTACCGCTCTTTCATGTTGGTGGCCTGTTCATGGCCACCAACAGTTTCCAGGCCGGCGCGCAAAATATCAATATGCGCAAATTCGATGCTGAAAAGGCCGTTGACCTGATCGAAAGATTCAAGGTTTCCATCCTGTTTGATTTTTCACCTATCCTGTCCGCTATTCTGGATGCCGGGGAAAAGACCGGCAAGGAGATCGGTTCCCTGAGAGCGGTCGTGGGCCTTGATACACCTGAAACCATCGAAGCTTATCAGAAGCAAATCGGCGGTACGTTTTACAGTCTGTTCGGCCAGACAGAGACGTCGTGTGTTGTCACCATGGGCCCCTACAGCGACAGACCAGGCTCTGCAGGGCGACCGGTATCCCTTGCCATGGTACAACTTCTGGACGATAATGACGCACCCGTCCCCCAGGGAGACGTCGGTGAAATTGCCGTTAAAGGACCCATGGTGTTTCAGGGGTACTGGAACCTGCCGGAAGATACGGCAGCGACCTTTCGCAACGGCTGGCACCACACTGGTGATCTGGGTCGTCTTGACGCGGATGGCTATCTCTGGTATTCCGGGCGTAAACCAGAGAAGGAACTGATCAAACCCGGTGGAGAAAACGTCTACCCCGCCGAAGTCGAGAAGGTGATTCTGGAGCATCCGGCTGTGGAAAAAACAACCGTGATCGGTATCCCGGATGCTAAATGGAAAGAAGCCATCAAGGCGGTTTGCCAGCTCAAATCCGGCCAGAACCTTACGCCCGAGGCCTTGATCCAGTTTGTGGGAGAACGGATCGCCCGGTTCAAAAAGCCGCAGTATGTCGAATTTGTTGCCGAGATGCCTCTGACGGCGGCGGGTGAAATCGATCGGCAGAAGGTTAAGGAACTATACGGTTAATTTTATATTATGGTTTTAGGTGTTAAGCCGTCGTAGGCTATTACTCCGGCGGGTAAATACTCGCGGGTTGTCATTCCCGCGAAGGCGGGAATCCAGAAGAACACTGGATGCCCCCGGCTATCTACTTGCCGGGGCAGGCTTATCAAGTCCGGCATGACGGAGTTAGCTATTTAGTCGCCAGGTTAATAAAGGCTAACGGCTTATTGCAAATCGTTTTTGGAGGAACATTCCATGGTACGAACAGAAATATCGCTTTTCATGAAAAACGAACCCGGTGAACTGGGAAAACTGGCAACTGCTTTTGGGGAAGAAGGCATCAATATCGATGCCATGACGATTCAGGATGCGTCGAGCTATGTTCAGTCGCTTTTCAAGGCCAGGGGTAAATCCCTGAAGCGGATTGCTTCTGCAGCCAGCTACAACTCCATGCGCAAGGATTCGGCCCAGTACGCGCTGCTGCGTCTCCTGGTCGACAAAACAGACAAAGCCATGGATCTGCTGACTGAAAACGCGTATGTTTACGATATCGTGCCGGTGATTGCCCTGGAACTGGAGAACCGGCCGGGCGAGCTTGCCGGCATCACGAGAAAATTCGGCGAAGAAGGCGTCAACATCAATTATGTTTATGGATCCGTGTCTTCGCCGGACGCAAAATGCCTTTTCGTGTTCTGCCCGGAGGACATAGACTTGGCCCGCAAAATCTTCACCTAATTAACGCCTTCGGCTGTCATTTGCGCTACGCGCGTAATTAATCCTTCGGATGTCATTGATAGATATTTGCCCTTCGGGCATCATTTGTTCTATCGAACGACATTTGCGCTGCGCGCGATATTTCGCCTTCGGCTGTCATTTGCGCTACGAGCGTAATTTATTGTTGCTGATAGCTGGCTGCTACGATTAATTACACGAAGTAAATAGCAACTAATTACGCGAAGCAAATTACATTTCCTTTTACAGCGTGAGTAGATTCTCCCCCTTGCCCGTCAGGGGCTCCTTTCCCGCAACCTTGGCCAGCATACGGCCCGGCCGGGCAAAGCGGTCGACATTTACAGAAATAAGAATGCCGTCGATAGTGCTTTTGGCACGGCTGACGCGGCTGTTCTGATCGCTTTCAAGCGGATTCACGATTTCGGCAATGAGATCTCCTTTGTGGACAGCGTTGCCGGGCGTCTTGAAATAGACCACCACACCCGGTGCGGATGCTTTGATATGTGCTACTCCCCGCAGGGGTGTTGCATCATTTATCAAGGGTGGCAGTTCTGCGGCCTTTCCGGAAATCAAGCCCCTTCTTTGTAAAAAAAGAAAGATATTTTCGGCATCCCGGGATGCCAATTCGTGGGAGACGTCTGAAATCCCCCTCAGTTCGATGGTGGCGGCCAGACAGGCAAAAGGTATGGGGTACGCAGGAAACTTTTCAGCCAGTTCCCACCAGATCCTGCTGCAGGCTTCGTCATAGGGGTTGTCGCCTGAGACTTTGGCCAGCAACGTCGCCGCCGATCCGATCTGGGCGGACAGGTCCGAGGCCTCCGGCCAAAGGGGGCCGCCCATGTAGACATGGGTAACGGCCTGGTAGTCACAATGAAGATCGAGAACGATATCCGCATCAAAGGAAAGGGACAGGAGCAGGTGTTTAAGCCGGGCGGATTCATCACCGGGTGACAAGCCGTGGAGAACGTCGGCCATGGCCTGACGGACGAGGGCTTTGTTTTGATCCGGGGAATCGGTCAGGGTATCCTGGATATTTTCGGCAACCTTCTCGGTAATGTCCAGGTGCTTTCGATTGAAATTCGTGTTGTCGAAATAATCGAAGCGACCTCTCAGGACTTCATCCCGCCACTGGCCCGCGCCGATGGGATTAGCCACGGGAATCAGCAGAATTTCGCCTTCGATGGTTCCGGCAGCATCCGCTGAATCGAGCAGATCGATCAGATGGTGCATGACAAGATACCCGGGCGCTTCATCTGCATGGAGCCCTGCCTGGACATAGGCTTTCTTCCCGGCAGATCCACTGCCGTAACGGATAATCGTCAGCGTGCGCTCATTTCCCATACTGGAAACCGGTAAGGTCTTTTTCTCAACTGTTTTGGTTGTCAATGTGTTGAATCCTTATTTAGCTGTAAACTTTAAGTAGCTCACAGCTCATAGGTAACGCTTGGATGTTGTTATTAAGCTATAAGTGGCAAAAAAATAAAAACAATCACGAAAACACGAAATCTGAAAAACACGAAAGCTTTCACGGTCTTTTTCGTACTTTCGTGATAATAGATCTTTTTCTTTTCCGGTTTCTGCGGGTTGGGAAAGCAACGGGCTATCCGCTTATGGCTGCGTTACAGACTCAAGCTAAACGGGGGAGAAGTTCTCCCCCGTTCGGTTGAAATAGCGACAACGTCGCGTCAAATAAAATCGCTCCGCGATGTTATTCGCCGTAAACGTTGAATTCGAAATACTTGTCCTGGATCTTTTTGTAGGTGCCATCCTGGCGGATTTTTACGATGGCCTGGTTGAACAGTTCCACCAGGTCCGTGTCTTGTTTGCGGATGGCGATTCCGGCACCCTCACCGAAATATTTTACCTCGGATAGATCCGGCCCGATAAACTGGAAAGCCTGTCCTTCCGGTTTCTTTAAAAAGCCGTCGTCAATGGCGACACTGTCTGCCAGCAGCATGTCCACACGTCCAGCCACCAGATCTAGATAGGCGTCGTCCTGGGTGCCGTAGCGTTTGACTTTAACACCTTCGCCACCCTGCTCCGTGACAAAGCGGTCGTGGATGGTGGCGCGCTGAACTGCAATACTCTTGCCTTTGGTGGCCTGGGCAACCTCTGCGCGGGTAAAATCCTTCATGGCGCCTTTCTTGCACACAAACTTGCCAGGTGTGTTGTAGTATTTGTTGGAGAACGCGACCTTTTTCTTGCGTTCTTCTGTGATGGACATGGAGGCAATAATGGCATCGTACTTTCTTGCCAGAAGGGCCGGAATAATACCATCCCAGTCCTGGGCTACCAGTTTGACTTCGGCGCCCATGGCGGCTACAAGGGCCCTGGCGATATCGATGTCAAACCCTTCTAGTTTGCCATCCGGTGTCGTATAACTGAATGGGGGGTAGGCACCCTCCACACCGATTCGTACGACTTTCCAGTCCTTGGCCTGGACAGCACTAGCGACCATTACCAGCGATAAAACGATCAAAAGAATCCATACTTTTTTCATAACTCCTCCTCTTGTTGTTGGTGAACAGATTTATTTTCAGTATGTAACCAAAGCGATATGATATATAAAAAGATCGGGATATGTCAATAAGATAGGGATCTCCGATCCGTTGTTCCGGCATCCCCCCCAGCGTTGCAAAAGCCTGAGGGCTTCAGAGTCAAGGCGTCTAAGGGTGGGCATCGACTGAGCTCAGCCGAAGTCAAGTCGTAGTCTTTTACTTCGAACCCTTAGCAACGCAGAATCTGAAGTCCTCAGGTTTTCCCGAAGGGTAAACAACATGGCAAAATCGATATTATCCTTGGAATTCACCAGGGGAGATGTCCAAAAAACAGCGCTATCGCAACGATATTTAGTATAATAACAAATCATTATATAGTATTTGCCATGTTGTTTATGCAACTATGGGGTACCCTTGGCTGAGGGACTTATAACGATTTTATTTTGACAGAAAAGCTTAGTTTTTCTATATTCAATTTAAATTTAGGGAAAGGAATAAGACATGGCAAAACGGATTACAATTTTGGGCGCAGGGCCGGGCGGATACGTGGCTGCCTTGAGGGGGGCGGAATTAGGTGCCCGGGTGACGGTTATCGAGAACGACAACCTCGGGGGAACCTGCCTGAACTGGGGATGTATTCCCACCAAGACCTTGAAGAGTTCGGCGGAAGCGGCCAGGAAAGCGGAACGGCTCAAGACCTACGGCATCGATTTTAACGGGGAGATCCAGCCGAATTTTACGGCCATCATGGCCCGCAAGGATAAGGTGGTGTCAACCCTGGTGAGCGGTATCGACAAGGCTTTCAAGGCCGGAAAGGTGACGCTGATCAAGGGAACCGGGGAAGTTGTCGACCCGCACCTCGTCCGGGTAGTAGACCGAGCGGGGGCATCCCACGAAGTGGTGGGGGATAAGCTCATACTGGCAACGGGTTCCCGGCCCCAGGGTCTGCCGCATCTTTCCTTCGACGGCAGGCACATCCTCTCCTCGGACGATATTTTGAAACTGGAAACTGTGCCACGAAAAATCATTATCCTGGGCGGGGGCGTTATCGGTGCCGAGTTCGCATTTATTTTCAAGCAATTCGGCTCAGACGTGACCGTTGTGGAAGCCATGGACCGTTTGATTCCTTTGCCGAACGTAGACGTGGATATGAGCAAGACTCTGCTTAGGGAAATGAAAAAAAATAAGATTACGGTTCACCTGAAAACCACCATTGCCGGTTTTCAACCCACAGCAGAAGGGCGGGTGATGGCTACCCTCGGCCCATCGCCGTTTTTTGAAGAGACTTCCCATGCGTCTTCTATAGACCGTCAACTCCAGGCAGATGCAGTTTTTCTAACAGTCGGTCGTGCACCCAACTCAAATGGCATTGGACTCGTACAGATGGAAATTGACCTGGACAACAAGGGGTGGGTCCTTACCAATGAGAAGATGGAGACCCGGGTTGCGGATGTCTATGCCATCGGAGATATCCTGGGACCTAAAAAAATCATGCTGGCACATGTGGCATCCATGGAAGGTCTTGTGGCCATGGAAAACTGTCTGGGCGGTCAACGGCGGATGGACTATGATGCTGTGCCGTCAGGAATTTATACGTTCCCGGAGGTGGCCGACGTTGGCCTCACCGAAAGTGAAACAAAAGCCGCGGGAATCGATTTTAATGCAGACACATTTCTCTTCAGGGAGCTGGGAATGTCCCAGGCCAAAGGTGAAATATCCGGACAGATCAAGATGATAACGGAGAAGCAGTCCGGCCGTATTCTGGGTGTGCATATTATCGGAGAACATGCCACGGAGCTGATCGCGGAGGCGGTTCTGGCTATCAAAATGGGTGCGACCGCCCGGGACCTGGCACAGACGATCCATGCGCATCCGACCCTGGCTGAGGGACTCTGGGAAGTTGCCCGCAAAAGCTTGTCGCATTAGGTTGCGGCACTGATTGCCTGGTATTTTTTTGTGATCATTTTGAATTCGTCGTCCAGTTGATTCAGGTCCTGGGGAGTGATTTCACTTGCCATTTCCATTTTCAGATCCGACCATCGGGACATAAAAGAGTCAACTTTAGTTTTCATTTCAGAAATGCCGTTCGTGTCCGCTTTTTTCGAAAGTTCGGTATATGTTTTGACCGCCTGGTTGTATTCCGATAAAAATCCGGACATCTGCTGTTTTTCCTTGGAGGGGCCGCAGCCCATTAGTGCCATAAGTCCTAAGATTGTGGAAAATACTATGATGGTAATCAACAGAGTTCGCGTTCTTGACATGTCTATCCTCCTAAATAGAAAAATGAATATCATTCATAAAATATAATTGAATAAAATATTTCAATAGATTAAAATTTATAAATAACTATTTTTAAAAAATCAAGTAAAATTTGACATTGACTGATTTTTTTTAGGAATGAAACCTATCATGGGAGATACACAATGACGCATTCTGCTGAAATCATACGGGCAGACTATACGAATCCAAAACAACGGTCGGCTATACCTTATTTATTAAATGCCTATGCAAAGGGCTTGCTGGGCTTTCGAAGGAAAATCAAAGATCATGTTCTGGATGCACTGGTGCCTGGTTTGGAGCGAACGCAAAATGCCGTTGTCCTGCTGGCGAGAACAGAAGGGGAATATGTGGGCATGGCCATCTGTTTTCTCGGCTTTTCGACGTTTCATGCAAAATCCTTGATAAACATCCATGATTTTATGGTGTTGGAAGATTTCAGGGGACAGGGGATTGGCAGGGCGCTCTTGGGGGAAATCGAAACCATTGCTCGTGACATGGACTGCTGTAAGATAACCCTCGAAGTTCAGGAGAACAATACTACTGCTCGCAGACTCTACCGCAGCGGTGGCTTCAAGGATTCGTTCTTGGACCAGGAAGCCGGGAGTCAACTCTCCATGACCAAAGAATGCCATCTAAGATAAGCATTTAATAAGCTGTTGACGCAAAAGTATCGTTTTGACATACTTGATTTAGAAAAAAGCAAGTTCCTATCTTTTGGATCATCTATCTACTGGGGGAAAGTCGATGGCTTGTGACTGCAGGACGCGATAACTTGCGCCACGATTTTTTTCAGTATTTTCTGCACAAAACATACTGTTGTAAACAGGCCCTTTCTGAGAGGGAAAAAATCATTAATTTTTCAAAAGGAGATGCTAAATGAAAAGACTATTGTTTGTGGGATTGTTGATCGTCAGTTTTGTATTTGTTGGTGCAGGCAGTGCTTTTGCCGGCTCGGTTCTGGATGAGATCATGGCGGCCGGGGTAATAAAAGTCTCCACGGATGCCAATTATGCCCCGCAGAGTTTTCTCAACGACAAGGGTGAACTGGAAGGCTTTGATATCAGCGTGGCCAAGGAAGTTGCCAAACGCCTGGGTGTAAAGGTTAAATTCATAACACCGGACTGGGATCTTATCACTTCCGGCAATTGGGGTAAACGCTGGGATCTCTCCATCGGTTCCATGACTCCCACCGTGGAGCGTACTAAGGCACTTCATTTCACCATGCCCTACTACAGCACACCGGCCCAGTTTGCCGTACACAAGAGCAACACCACCATTAAAAGCCTCAAGGATCTGGCCGGCAAACACATCGGTGTAGCCACCGAAACCACCTATGACCGATATCTGAATAATGATCTTGAGCTTGTGGGGACCAAGATTAAATTTCAGGATTGGAAGGCGGGTAAAATCACTACCTATCCCACAGATGCCAACACTATAGAAGATCTGGCTCTGGGTGACGGTGTCCGGCTTGACGCAATAATCACTGCCAAAAACGTCATTTTTGAAGCCGCGAAAAGTGGTTGCGGCAAAGGCTGCCCTATTAAGATGCTGGGTGATCCTGTCTTTTATGAGCATCTGAGCTTTGCCCTTGACAAGAGCCGACCCAATAGTGAGTCTTTGCTGAAAAAACTGAACGAGATTCTCGCTTCCATGTACAAAGACGGAACACTGGTGGATCTCTCCGAGCAGTTTTACGGTGTGAGCCTCATTCCCGAGCTATAGTATGGTTGTTATCTCCGGTTTCTCTCTATTATTTTTTTTGCATAGGGGAAACCGGATGTTCAATTGGGAAAACATGATTCCGTAAACAGTATACAGTTTGGAGACGACATGAACCAATCCAACAGTATTGCGGGGCGAGGAATTCCCCCGGAAGCCCTTGCGGTGTTGAAGCAGATAGATGCCAGACGCAAGAACTTCAGTCGAAATTTGAGAATTTCCCTTGCGATTTTGGTGCTGCTGATGGTTGTGGGCCTCGTGGTGCTGGGTCTCGACTTTAAATTTATGTCCAAGTGGATCGGGTTTATTCTTACGGGACTCGGGTTTACCCTGCTGGTATCGGTCCTGGCAATAAGTCTGGCATGTGTTTTAGCCGTCATCGGTGCCCTGGGCAGACTTTCTCGTAATCCCATTTTCAACGCCATGGCCACCCTTTATGTGTCGTTGATACGGGGCACACCTCTTCTGGTGCAGGTTTACATGTGGTACCTGGCCCTTCCCCAGATCGGTGGTGCTCTTGAGAGGCTTGGCCTGGTGGGGATTCAGAAATATCTGACCCTGCCTGCCATACCGGCCGGTATCATGGCTCTCGCCGTGTGCTACGGTGCCTATATGACCGAAACGGTACGAGCCGGAATTCAATCCATAAAGATCGGCCAGGGTGAGGCGGCCAAAGCGTTAGGTATGACCGGCGCGCAGACCATGCGCAGGGTCATCTTTCCCCAGGCCCTGCGGGTCATTATCCCTCCAGTCTCCAATGAATTTATCGCCATGGTCAAGGATTCTTCACTGGTTTCTCTGATGGGGGTCTGGGAACTCAGCTTCCGGGCCATAAAAATCGGGCGACGTTATTTTCAATCCCTGGAGATGCTGATCCTGGTGGCGGCGATCTACTGGGTGATGTGCATTGTCCTGCAGACCGTACAGGAGAGAATCGAAAAACATATGGCCCGGGGAGAGAGAGGGGAAAACGGATGAGCAACAATAACGTAATGGTCAAAATTCGAAATCTTCACAAGGTCTTTGGCCAGGATCTGCATGTGCTGGACGGTATCGATCTGGATGTGAGTGTGGGCGAGGTGGTATCCATCCTGGGTCCTTCCGGATCGGGCAAAAGCACCCTGCTGCGGTGTATCAATTTTTTGGAAGAGCCTACCGCCGGGACCATTGAGGTGGATGGTGTGGCTATTAAGGCCGGTGAAAAGTCAAAGGACCATGCCGCAAAAATCCTTGATATCCGCAAAAAGACCGGGATGTGTTTTCAGGCCTTTAACCTGTTTCCCCACATGACCGCCATCGGAAATGTCATGGAAGGGCCCGTAACGGTATTGGGCCAGACCAAAAAAGAGGCCACCCCCTATGCCGAGGAGCTGCTTGATTGGGTTGGTCTCTCTGATAAACGCGATGAATTTCCGGCGCGACTTTCGGGTGGTCAGCAGCAGCGTGTTGCCATTGCCCGGAGCCTGGCAATGAAGCCCAAGATAATGCTTTTTGATGAACCGACATCAGCCCTTGATCCTGAGCTGGTGGGTGAGGTAGTGGATGTAATGGAGCGCCTGGCCAATGAGGGCATGACCATTATTGCCGTGACCCACGAGATGCATTTTGCCCGTGATGTTTCCAGCCGGGTGTTTATCATGGATGGCGGCAACTGGATAGAAGAGGGGTCACCAGAAGAGATGTTTACCAATCCCAAGGAGGAGCGCAGCAAGCAGTTCCTGGCTCATATTCTTTAACCTGAGTTGAGCGATTTTTCCCGAAGAATCCGCATGACTCATGCGGCAAATTATGGTAGGCGGATAAAGCATACGGCTTATTAAAAATTTGATAAAGCTTTTACCGAAGGGAAAAAGAATATGACATTAGATTTGAAATTTATCCGCGCCCAATACCCTGTTTTCAGCAACCCCGAAACAGCACGTTGGGCCATGTTCGAAAACGCAGGCGGCTCTTATGTCCCGCACCAGGTCATCGACCGCCTGCACGAGTTTTTCCAGTTCACCAAGGTCCAGCCTTACGGCTCCTTCCAATCTTCTATTGCCGCCGGCGAGAGCATGGATGCCGGCTACCAGGCCATAGCCGGTCTGCTTAACTGTCATCCGGACGAACTGACCCTGGGCCCTTCAACTTCCATGAATACTTACGTGCTGGCACAGGCTGTTCGGCCAACATTAAAGCCGGGGGACGAGATCATCGTCACCAACCAGGACCACGAGGCCAATATCGGGTGCTGGCGCCGAATGGAGGAGTTCGGGGCGGTCCTGAAAGAGTGGCGTATCGATCCGCAAACCGGTGAGCTTTCCCTGGAAGATCTCGATCGTCTGATCAGCGGTAACACCCGCCTGGTCTGTTTTTCCCTCTGCTCCAACATCGTGGGAACCATGAACGATTTTGAAACCATCTGCAGCATGACCCATGATGTGGGCGCTATAGCCATTGGAGACGGGGTATCATTTGCCCCTCACCGGGTGCTGGACGTAAATGCCAGCGGCCTGGATTTTTACCTGTTCAGCACTTACAAGACCTTCGGGACTCATTTGGGGGTCATGTGGGGCAGGCCAGCGATTCTGGACAACATCGAGCCCCAGGGGCACTATTTCAACAGGGATATTCCACGCTACAATTTCAACCCCGCCGGCCCCCTGCATGCTCAAATCGGCGCGCTGGCCGGTCTACGGGAGTACATCGAGACCGTGTATGGGCACCATTTCGATGATTCGCAACCCGGCTTTCACGCCAAAGCCACAAGGGTATTCGATCTTTTTGCCGAGCACGAAACCACTCAGGCCAATCGGATTTTAGAGGCCGTCAAGGCCATCCCCGGTTCGAGAATCATCGGCCAGGATCAAGCCCAGGCAGGATCACGTGCGGCAACCATTTCCATTACCATAGACGGCATGTCGTCGGGTGATGCCGTCAAAAAGCTTGTGGAAAGGGATATTGCGGTCCACAACGGGCACTTTTACGCGCTTCGCTGCATAGAGGCTCTGGGCATTCAGGACCCGGAAGATGGGGTCGTCAGGATAAGTCTCGTGCATTACAACACCGAGCAGGATGTCAGCAGGCTGGTCGAGGCCTTGGGAGAATTAGTTTGAACCAGTAAATTCCGCAATTCCATAAAGAAATCAACTACTAAATAAAATGTAGACCGATAAAGATTTGGTTATGCCGCCAGATTTATAAGGATTGAAGATTCGATTTCATAATCTCAATTGGCACGCTTTTGTAAGAAAGGCTAAATCTTCACTATTTTATGAGGTTGTCAGCTTAAGAATCGTGAAACTAATCTTTCTTTTCGGTAAAATTAAGTTCAATCCAAGTTAATTTATCTAAAATCCTAAACTTATTCCCTACTCTATGCCGGTTTATCACGGTGCTCTGGGCGATCCGAAAATTCCAGAGGTTGTTTTAACACTCTCTAATAAAGAACTGTTGCGAGTCACTATCAAATAAGCATCGGGATGCCCCCTGTTCTACCCAAATTAGCAGTTTTAGCGCCGCTGTTCTATGTACTACTCAACCGGATCTATGATGTCATATCCCATATCGCGGAGTTTCTGCTTTAGATTGACAACGTTCTTAGTCAACAGATAGGGAAACACGGCCCGTTTGCCTGGGCTCCAGTCCCTATAAACGAGAATGGAACCAAAAGTAATGTTTTCCGCAATAAGGGCGTGGATGATTCGCTCCATCTCCTCTATGTTCTCATCAACTACGATGCCCAGCAAGACTCCCGGTTCCTTGACGCCCAACACATTGATAAATGCATTCAACAGATCCCTGTCCGAAACAATACCCACTATCTTAAAATTCTCATCCACCACCGGAAAGGCCCCCACCCGTGTTTTTTCGATCAGCAAAAGCGCATCCTGAATGGTTGAGGACAATGAAACGGAAACGAGATTCTTGGTCATAATTTCTTGAACCAGAATGCCGGTATTCCTTCCCGTTTCAATCTCCCCGGTCCTTTGGTCATGAAAATACTTTGACGGCATAGCACTTCGGATATCGCGGTCGCTGACGATACCGATCAGGGTGCTGTTTTGTCGCGTCACTGGGAGATGGCGAATCCGATAGCGGGTCATTAACTTCTTCGCCTGGCGGCAACCTTCTCGAGAAAGCGATTCGCGGTATACACCTCTTTCTCACAACGCTCTTCAGCACCTTGCTAGGGCGAATCAAACGGCATAGTGACATGGTAGACACCCTCTTCTAATTCCTTCATAACTTGCAGGCTGCTTTTAGAAAAAACCTTCATCATGGCAGAGTTGGAAAAGAGTACGTCAGCCCAAAAACCCTTGATGCCTTTTTTTTGGGCCAGCCTGACGAGAAGATTGAAAAGATAGGTGGAAATCCCGATATTCTGATAGGATTCGTCTACGACAAATGCGATTTCAGCCCACTGACCGTTTGGCTCCACGAGGTATCTCGCTTCGGCGACGATAGCCCCTTGTCCTGGTTTGCCGACAATACCAACGATGGACATCACATCGCTCCAGTCTACGTTGACGTAGGTCTGCATGCGGGTATGCGGCATGGTCTTGAGAGCGGAAAAATATCGATAGTACACTGATTCGTCTGAAAACCGGTAAAAGAGTCGTCGCATTTCTTCTTCGTCCGAAGGCCTGATGGGCCTGAACCGGATCACTACGCCGCTCTTGAATTGGTGGCACTCGTTGATGTGTGAAGGAAAATAGCGGACGCTTTCTGCCAGGTAGATCTGGTCACGATAGAGTATGTTTTCTCTCTTTGCAGCAGCAATCAATTCGACACGGTTGTCGGGATGTGCGATTTCAATCAATGCCTGTGCCCGCTCCCGGAGTGTGAGGCCCTTGAGACTAGCCACCCCAAACTCCGTTACCACATAATCCACAGCCTCTCTGAAATCGACCCGGTTTTTCAACCCCTCTATGGTGGTAGTTATATTGGTCGTACCATGGCGGTTGCGGCTTGGGAGCCCGAATATAGTATAACCCCCTTCCGAGATTTGGGCACCGTTTACAAAGGCGAGCACCTCAGCCGGTCCGGATGCCACGTCGCCAAGGCCCGTGAGATGAGAGCCAATCAGCGAGTAAGCGTTGAATGGAAGTTAAATTCCGGCCGAATCCGATACTCTATTCAAACGAATGCTCTGTATGATCAATGCGCTGGCCTATATTCCGGCATACTGATTATCTTCCGTAGAGATGTTTCTATAACTTCGGAAGTAAAAGGCTTGGCAATGAATTCTTGAATGCCGGCTTTTTGTGCCCTGGAAAGGATGTCCCTGTTTCCGAAGGCTGTAATTAAAATGTTTAACGAATTGGCCTGTTTCGTGGAGAGTTGTTTAATAAACTCAATGCCGTCCATCCCTGGAAGGTGGAAATCGATAATGATAATGTCGAAATATTGGTGTTTGATCAGGTCGAGTCCTTCTTCAGCGGTCTCCAAGACCGTAATTTTACAGCCCTCACTTTCGAAAAATAGCCGCAGGGAATCCCTTACCCACTCGTCATCGTCAATCAAAAGAAGATTCATTTTTCTGAGTTGGGCAAACAGATCCATTTTTCGACTCTCAGGCCATGTGTTGTAATTTTATCATGCTTTATGTATCAAAAAAGATGACAACCGCTATTCCGTGAACAGTGTGGGTAACTTCTGTCACGGCAAATCATTTAAAACATTTTGATTTTTATCCAGATATAATTGAAGTGTTTCTAATCCTAATAATCCCCCCGAAGCCAACGGAAAGAGAGTCATTTTGTAGTCGTTGAATTCAGCCCTTAAGCTTTCTGTGATTTCATTGTTTTGAACTTTATTTACGACGACACGATTTATCGGGATTCCAATTTTCGTCAGTTTCTGCTTTGTGCGAACGGCTTCCGAAAAGGACAAGCGATCATTGTTGACCACCAGGTTGATTTTCGTCTCACGGGCGGTAAAGTATTCTTGCAAATGCTGGTTGTCATTGATCAGCTCTTCCAGTTTGGCTTTGACCTTGTCCTGCTCAATCTCTTTTCTGCCAAGCTTTATTTTCGATATGATCTCTTTCTTGGTGTAGATGTTTTTTCTCAGTTTAAGCAGCTCTTTGAGCCAGACAAGGGTGATAAACGGCAGGGAAAAAAATCGCATGGTCAATGCCGTCGGCGCCATATCAAAGATGATGAAGTCCCTATCTTTAGCTGTATCGAGGATATTTTCGAATGCCAGCAGCAGGGCGTATTCTTCCAGACCGGGAGAATATTTTAATATATTAAAGTAGTTCTGGATATTAAAAGCGCTTTGATAACTGTATACCTTTTTTATCTGAACTTCGGTCTCTTTGAGGTATTTACTGATCCAGTAGTCCGCATCCACTTCTTTGACTGCCAGGTTGCGATTGACCTGTTTCGGTTTCTCATAAAAATGTCTGTCGAAAATATCTCTTTGATTGTGGGCCGGGTCCATCGAGCACAACAACGTGTTGTAACCCTTATGCGCCAGGTGAACTGCTGTAAGAGCCGAAGTAGTGGATTTTCCGACACCGCCTTTTCCGATAAAAAAATGAATTTCTCTGGACATCATCGCCCTCATCAATCTATATCAAGCTCAGAGAATAAGTCACCCAGCGGATCGTGGGCCGTGAGCACTTTCGCCAGCATAATGTTTAACTCTTTTTCCATGAGTGGGAAAAGTTCCATCGTAATTTGGATCGGCGGAGAAGGAATGCCGATAAAAGCACCTAAAACCATGATTCCGAATATATTGTCCAGCTCTTCGACTTCGTATTCGATGGTCCCGACAGCCCGACTACGCATGACTGCATCCGCGATTTTAAAAATCCCGATGATTTTATTCCTGATGTTTGTGAATAATGAAGCCATTTATAAATGTACCTGTTCACTTACGACGGTCGGCACGAAATATTCTTTCTTCAAACGCGATGCGTTTCTTTGATGGATAGTAATAATAAACAGCATAAAGGGCCAGCAGAATTATCCCTGCAAGATGAAAGCGCGGCAGCCCCATAAGGTAGCCGACCATGGCCAGGTAAGGCGTGACCATGGCCATGCCTATCAGGTTGCGCTCAAATTTAAAAAGTTCAGCCGGGAAAATCCCATTAAGATGACGCCGGTGATGAGCGAAAAGGGTACGGTAAAAAATCGGCAGGGCTAATGCAAAAATGGCTGATAGAATAAAAATGAGAGGGGCGCCAAAGGCCATAACCTCTCCCGGGATATTCATGGAATGGTAAAAATATTTGACCGCATACCCGATAACGAACCCAATAAAAGAGGGCATGAGTAAGGTAAAATATAATTTTTTTAGTCTGTCGGTCATGATAGATAGGTAAAGCGCTTCATCCGTGTAAGCCGAAAGCATCTTTGTTTACGCTCATTTAGGGTACTATCGCCATCCTTCTATTCGGGGCGGGAATAGCGCATCGCAAGATGCGAAACTCCCGCCTGTTTTGGATGAAGTGGTTATGTGGTCACCGGTTCCGGTTCCTCGGTGATTCCGGTAGTCGAGAAGAATTTAATCAGACCCTCGATGGCAATCCAGACGGCCACTATCAAAATGACCAGGTTGATCACCTGCAGGAGCACGTTATGGGTCGCACCGAATTTCGTCTGATTCAGAACGAGGGCCCAGATCGTCATAACCGTCATGAACACTGCCGGCAGTCCGGAAACAAGCCACCTTAATCCCCCCCGGCGTTTCAGATACAGCGTGATAATAATTAGGGCTAGCGCCGCTAGGGTCTGGTTTACAGCTCCGAACAGCGGCCACAGTTTTAAGGCTCCCTTTCCGCTGGCACCGGTAGCGAAAGCCAGGATCAGGGCACTGCCGACGGCAACAGCCGTTCCGACATAGCGGTCGCTTAAAAAGTTCAGCTTGAGATCCTTGCCCAACTCTCCAATCACGTAACGCTGAATCCGGGTGGCCGTATCCAGAGTGGTGCCGGCAAAGGAGGCCACAAAGACCGCCATGATAGCCAGGGTAAATTGTTTGGGGATACCGATGGACATTATCATGTTGGCCGAACCGTCAACAAAGGCGGAGATCTTGGAGCCCAGCCCGGCTGCGGCTGCCCAGGAAGCATAGTGCGTTGTCCAGGCTGACACGCCCACCAGAGTTTCACCGGCCTTGGTGGTGTATCCCATACCGATGCCGGCGGCCACGGCAATAATGACCAGCGTTGCCAGTGCTCCCTCCATCAGCATGGACCCGTAGCCCACAAACAGGGCGTCTTTTTCATTGCGCACCTGTTTGGCGGACGTCCCCGAAGAAACCAGAGAGTGAAAGCCGGAAATGGCGCCACAGGCAATCGTAATGAACAGGAAGGGCCACATGGGCGGCGCTTTTGCCGGAGTTGTCTGTATCGCAGGTGCTACGATCTCCAGGTTGCCGCCAAAGGCGGAAAAGAGGACCCCCAGCATCAACAGCGCCATGGCGATAACCAGCTGATGAGAATTGATGTAATCACGCGGCTGCAGCAGAGTTGTCACCGGCAGGACCGAAGCAAAAAAAGCGTAAGCCAGCAAAATAATTGTCCAGACGCCAGTGGGAGGAATACCGGCAATGGCCGGCATTTTAAAGGGCAGGTAAGGCCCGAGGAAGACAAAGACATACATGGCTACAACAGCATAGATCGACCATGCGATAAGGTTCGCCCCTTTTTTATAGATCATATAGCCGAGACCTATGGCGATGGGAACCTCGATCCAGACCGCTAGAACAGACTGAGGATACATGGCGAAAATGACAGCAATCACCAGACCGAAGATGGCAATCACAATCCACAATTCAAGAAAGACAATAATAAAAAACAAAAACTTTGTTCGATCGTTAACGTACTTGGCAGTGTAATCTGAAATTGATTTTCCCTGATTGCGCAAAGAGATAATCAATGCCCCGAAATCGTGCACCGCGCCCATGATAATACTGCCCAAAAACACCCACAGAAGAGCCGGTACCCAGCCCCATATGATGGCAATAGCCGGACCGACGATGGGGCCCGTGCCGGCAATCGAGGTGAAGTGATGGCCGAAAATGATCTCTTTTTTCGTGGGGACGTAGTCAATCCCGTCCTCAAGTTCAACCGATGGTGTTTTGGCATAAGCAGACAGGGAAAAGATTTTGCTGCCGATATATCGGCCGTAAAACTGGTACATAAGGATGTACCCGATAAATGCCAGCACCATGATGATTAGAGCATCCATGTTTAATCTCCTTTCTAGTATTGTTGTTTATTTCTCATTTCGACACGATATGCCAATACCCTTACACCCGTGTATGAGCATAAAGTGTGCCACAGTCATGCATAGAAAATAAAAGTGCAGAATTACAGGCACTTAAAATATGATTTGTATTACAATCCCCGGTAAGTCGGGAGTCGATTTTGAAAAAATTAGAATTGATTATTTGAGATATTTCGAATTGCGAGGGCGCAAAGGAAGGCCATGAGGCGTTTCACTCTATAAAAAAGAACACCGATTTTACTCTTCGAGCAATTTTTTCCTGCGATAGCGATAGGTGTGATGATTAATATTTAACAGTTTGGCCGCCTTGCTTTCATTCCCCCCGGCCATTTTATAAGCTTCATCGATGTAATATTTCTCCATGGCTCTTTCTAACGCTGTCAAATCAACGCCCGATTTCGGAATTGGCGGGAAAGGCGCCAAGAGGTCGAAAGATGTTGAATCAGCACCCAAAGCCTGACGATCGATCCCCAGATCCTGCAGGGTTAGCGTTTGGCCTTTGCCGATCAGAATTCCCCTTTCAAGGAGGTTTTTCAATTCACGGACATTTCCAACCCAGTTATGTGCTTTCAGCGCATTTTCCGCTTCTGGAGTCAGGCCTGTAAAATCTTTGTTGAACTTGCGGTTGAATATCCACAGGTAATGCTTGGCCAGCGGAATAATATCATCAGGACGCTCGTTCAGTGATGGTATCTCGACCTTGATAACGCCTAACCGGAAATAGAGGTCTTTTCTGAACAGGTTTTTAGCGATCAATTCTTCAAGGTCTTGGTTGGTGGCGGAAACCACCCGCGTCTGGACCCGCAGACTCCTGGTGCCGCCGACCCTGTAAAATTCTCCATTTTCGAGAAATCGTAGCAGTTTGGACTGCGCTTCAAAGCTCATATCACCCACTTCATCCAGAAACAGGGTGCCGTCGGCGGCCTGCTCAACCAGGCCCTTTTTGCCGGACACTCTTGCCCCGCTGAACGCCCCTTTTTCATATCCAAAAAGTTCGCTTTCGATTAAATCTTTTGGAATTGCTGCACAGTTGACGGTGGTTAGCGGCCCCCTGAAGTTCGGACTGCGATAGTGGATTGAGCCCGCAATCAGTTCTTTGCCGGTGCCGGTTTCTCCCACCAGAAGTATCGGGGTATCGGGACTCTCGGCTACTTTTTCGATGAACTCCATTACGTCAACAATGGCGTGGCTTTCACCAATAAAGCAGGGAAGATTCTCTTTTAAATATTTCTCCTGCAAACTTTGTACTTCTTTTCTTAATTTTATGGTGTCGAATGCATTTTTGATCGTTACTTCCAGGCTGTCCATATGCAGTGGTTTTATCACGTAATCGTATGCCCCGAACTTCATGGCCGCAATAACGGTTTCGACATCCTCAAATGCAGTAATCATGATAACAATCACTTCCGGATAAAGCTTTTTAATTTCGCCAAGCGCCTCAACTCCGTTCATTTTCGGTAAGCCGATATCCAGCAGAATCAGATCCGGCAGGTCTTTTTTGATAGCGGAAATGGCTGTTTCGGCGTCTGAAAAGGCCTTTATACGGTATTCGGTTTCCAGGGAAAGCTTAATACCTTCGGTGATGGTAGGTTCATCGTCTACAACGTAAAGGGTATATTTAACCATGTCTTACTCTCATCTCCAGAAATTGATTATATTTTTGTTTATTTCGATATTCGAAAGTCATCCCCGAATGAAAATATCTATAAATAATCAGACTAAGGGTTCGCACAGAAATAAGTTCGCAGATTTTCAGCGTTCAGGCTCCCGTTCAGCAAGGCGCGAAAATGTAGGAATATCAAGCATATTTCGAGTTTTCGCAACGCTGCTGAGCGGGATGGATGGGTGCTGAAAATGTGAAGTTATTTTTTCGCGAGCCCTATGTGTCGATTACCGGAATTGAAATACTAAATTCGGCACCACCCCATTCGCTGTTTTGAACCTTCAGCGTTCCGGCATGATCGGTGATAATACGATGGCAGATACTGAGCCCGATTCCGGTGCTGTCTGATTTTGTCGTAAAAAAGGGATCAAATACTTTATTCTTGTTGGCTATAGTTACTCCAGGACCGGAATCGATCACCCGGACTGTAATATTGTCATGAACAACGGAAGATATCACTTTAATTTTTTTATTATTCTTCTTAGTTCTCATTGCATCTGCCGCGTTGTTGATGAGGTTTAATACAACCTCTTCGATCTGTTGCAGGTCCAGACGACACTTGGGCAGATCTTCAGTAAGAGCCTTATCAAGCTTGATCCCACTTTTTCTCAATGTTACGGCCGTCAATTTAATTGCTTCCTCAATTGGCTGATTGATGTTAGCGGTAGTAAAATTCGGTTCACTCGGTTTAGAAAAGTCCATCACCCTGCGGATGACTGATTCAATTCTTCTGGAGGCAGATTGCAGGTGTTGAAATACGTCGTCTACCTTAACCTTGCTTTCGCTACGGTTAAAAAATTTTTCCAGGGCATTTAAATAAATATTGATACCTGAAAGCGGATTTCGAATTTCATGAGCTATTCCGGCTGCCACCCGGCCCAAAGAAGCCATCTTGTCCTGGTTGAGCAACAAATCCTCCAATTCTTTGATTTTGGTCATATCCATCATATTTACCAAAATTGACGCCTTTTGTCGATACGTGATGGTATGAGCCCGGCAGTGGATCCAAATCAGATGTGCCATATCGCCGATAGGCGCATAACGAAAGTTCACATCCAATGCTTGGATATTGCCCGAAGATATGTCATGGCTAAGCTTTTTAACCTTATTCACATCTTCAGGATGAATATTGTTATAATCAGCCAGGATGTACGATCTGGGTAAAGGGCCGAAGAGACGTTCCTGTTCTTTATTTTGATAGACGACTCGCTCTCCCTGGATAATGGATATTCCGGTGAGCGCATTCTCAACCAATGTCCGAAATTGTTTTTCGCTTGCCTGGAGCGACTGTTCCGCTTGCCGGCGTGATTGTTCGAGCTCAATGCTGTGCAGTCCGAAGATGATATCGTCGGCAACCTCTTTCACGAGCTGCTGTTCCTCAATGCTGAAAACAAGATCTTTAGTCATAGAAACGGTTAATATGCCAATTACTTTTTTTTCATGCTCCATACGAATACTGAGTGCCCCTGTGTTTGCATAGGCGGAAGCTAAAGGGCAGTCACAAAGAATAGCCGGTTCATCTGTAACCACAATTTCCGGCCGCGACAATGCTCTCTGACAGCATGTGATCATACCGCCTTTTTTAAGACGGTCGGCCAACTGTTTGAAATCGCGGTTTAGGCCGGCTTGGGCAAATGTATCCCAGCTGTCGGATTCATTTAAAAGGGCAATCCATGCATCATAATAGCCCTTGTTTTTAACAAGGATATCACAAATTCCCTGGAGAAAAAGATCGCGGTCTTTTTTCTGGGTAATCAACCGGTTAACATCGCGTATGGATTGCAGTACAAGATTGAGGTGAAACAGTTTTTCTTTGTATCGTTTGCTTCTAAGGTTCCATTGAAAGACGAGCAGTCCCAGAATGCCACCCAGGAGACAGGGCATGAAATATTCGTGTAAGTTGAATGGACGCCCCGCCATTTTTAGAGCGATGGCGGATACGAGACCGAAGGCGACAGTACCGGCAGTGAAAGCCAGAAAGCCCCCCACCAATTTAAGCATGGTTTCCTCTCATACTCTGAGCGAAGTCTTTTGACCGAACATTTAATCAACTACATTTTAATTGCAGGTTATCAGAGGCCTAAGCGGATAGTCAACGATTGGATCGGTATTTCCCCGGGGTTTTATGCGCTCGTTGTAAAAGGGCATTTATTCTATTTTCCGACAAACCCAAATAGAAAAAGTTCAAAGCCTACTTTCCCTATGCTTCACGGTTTTGCGAATAACTTTTAGAAAACTTTCTATTTCATAGAAGTTGTCATGGCGACATAACAAAGAGAATAAATTATAACCTACTGATAAAACATTATAAATAGGGAGCCGTGATTTTTGGCACGTAATATGCTGATAGATAGGTCGAAGTTGATTTTATTATCATAAACACAAGGAGGTTACTATGACACCCAAGATCAAAAAAATTTTATATGCCACGGATCTTTCAGCGAATTCAGCCTACGCGCTGGGCTTTGCATTGAAATCGGCAAGCCTCTGCCGTGCCGAAATGGTCATTCTGCATGTATTTGACCGGCCTACAATAGGCTACGCTCCCATGTTGGATGTATATATCGATGATAAGAACCGTCAAGCACTTTTCAATGAGCACGCAGCGGATGTCAAGGCCAGGGTCAGAAAACGACTCGAAATGATTTATGCCAAAGAACTCGAGGAGAATCCTATATATGGGGATACCACTATTTCTATCGAGGTTTGCGAAGGATATCCTGCAGAGACCATCCTGACCATGGCAGACGATTTAAAATGCGACATGATCCTTATGGGAACACACGGCAAGGGTGTTCTGGGGCATGCCTTTCTAGGCAGCACCGCAAAGAGGGTCTTACGACGGACAAGAAAACCGATTTTTGTCATCCCGCTTCCCAAGGGAAAATTGGATCTTACGTTCCAGGAAGAATAGAAAGCATCATGGATATCTATCTCAAATTGAAAAATATGAAAATATTGCTGGTGGACGACGATGAGTGGATACGGGTTAAGGTTTAGATACTGGTCGGCAGGAAACGATAATTAAGCTATACAAAAAAAGCGACAACGTCACATCTTATAAAATCGTTCCTACGATTTTATGACAGGAGGTAATTATGCTGGTTAAAAACTGGATGAGCAAAAACGTCATTACCATCGGTGTGGATAATTCCATGCAGGACGCCACAGCAATTTTGAAGCAACATCGTATTCGAATTCTACCCGTGGTGAAAAAAGGCAAGCTGGTGGGAATCATCACTGATCGTGATTTGAAGAGAGCATCTGCATCGGATGCGACGACGTTGGAAGTTCATGAACTGCTGTACCTTCTGATGAAAATCAAAATTAAAGACATCATGGCCAGAAACCCCATTGCAGTGCCCCTGGATTGGACGGTTGAAGAAACAGCTGCGCTGCTTCTAAGCAATAAAATTTCAGGCGCTCCAGTGGTAGACGAGAAAAATATGGTCGTGGGTGTGATTACCCAAACAGATCTGTTCCGGGTACTCATGTCACTAACAGGCATCAATGCCGGTGGGATCCAGTTTGCCTTCAAAACCAGAGACTATCCAGGAACCATAAAGGAGCTCGCTGATGTTATCAGGGAATTCGGAGGACAGATGGTCAGCATCCTCTCTTCTTATGACAAGGTCCCGGAAGGCTTTCGAATGGTGTATATCCGTATGCGTCACATCGATCGGCACCGACTGGCATCTCTCCAAAAAAGGCTTATGGAGAAAGCAACGTTACTATACATGATCGACCAGCGGGAAAACCGAAGGGAAATTTTTTGAAAGATTGTAACGCAGCTTGTCGAAGATCCCCGTTTATCAGGGTCTGGGTGCATGAATATGTGCTCCTATTGGTCTTCCTTATTCTTTGCGGCAAATGATTAATTTGCTCTTGTCTGATGGGGTGTGTGATATTTTGACATGAGTAAAAATTTTCTCAAAAGGAGACAGGCCCTGTTTTAAAAACTCCTGGGAATCCTTTGGTCCCATCATCAGCATCCGTATATAAAATAATATTTTTATGAATGCTCTGCGCGGGACTTCATGTTCCATGATCAATACCGACCCAACCGGCTTTGCTACCCGTTTCATTTCTGAAAGTGCGTCCGTCCTCGCCTGATTTTTCAATTCATATAATGCATGGGAGCAGCAGACAACATCAAAGCAGTCATTAACAAATGGCAGCCTTGCTGCATCTCCGCCAATAAAAATGATTTGATCGGATAAATCCTTTTTTTTTGCTTGATGCATCATACCAAGGGAAAAATCATAGCCAACGGCCAGAATATCAGGAAAATGCCTGGCAAAAGCAAGCACAACCGATCCTGTACCACAGCAAATATCCAACACCCTGGGTTGGTTTTTATATTCCAATTGGGCTGAATCCACTAGGAATTTGCGCGTTTCTTCTGCATAGTTATGGGAATGCAACTTTATAAATGAATCATAAAAATGAGAAAAAATATTATAATATTTTTGCCGGCCTGTTCTTAATTTTGACATGATCTATTTGGGACCTTATTGATAGTATCGCAATCTGTGGTCTCTCTAATATCTTTATCATCCTTCAAGTAATGGCAATTTTTTGGTTTCAGATAATCATCCAATTCATAAACCAACGGGGTGCCGGTGGGGATGTTGACTCCTACGATATCTTCATCGCTTATGTTATCAAGATGCTTGACCAGAGCACGGATGCTATTCCCATGGGCGGAGATTAGGACCCCTTTACTCTCCATCAGTTTTGGCACAATGGTCCTGTTCCAGTAGGGCAAAACGCGATTCAGTGTATCTTTCAGGGATTCAGCGCAGGGTAGTTCTTCTTTTTGCAGGTGAGAATAACGTTGGTCGCAACTTGGATGTCGGCTATCTGTTTCAGCCAGGGCAGGTGGTAGCACGTTATAATGACGTCTCCAAGACTGAACCTGTTCATATCCATATTTATTGACAGTATCTTGTTTATCAAGCCCCTGCAGCGCTCCATAATGCCGCTCATTAAGTCTCCAAGAACGATGCACCGGGATCCACATGAGATCCATTTCATCCAGCACGATCCACAATGTTCGGATAGCACGTTTGAGTACAGACGTGTACGCCACATCAAAGGCATAGCCCTCAGCCTTTAGCAACCGTCCTGCTTTTCGAGCTTCCGACTTTCCAAGATCGGAAAGATCCACATCTGTCCAGCCGGTAAACTTGTTCTCCAAATTCCACCGGCTCTGCCCATGTCGCAATAGAATTAGCCGTCGCATGCAAATACTCTGCTATACTGTCGTATATATTTTCATCGCTTGATTTACGGTTTTCCCATCCACGGTAATGGCATAAATGGCATTGCACATCCGGACAGCCGCTTTAAGGGATTTTTGATGAATGTTTCTGCCAGTGGCATTTCCTGAGGCCCCGCTCACATGAATCTGATCATGAAGTCTTTCTAGGAAGGCCTCTACATCATCACTTGAACCGCCAGCGCAAACCACCTTCGTGCGACCTGCCGCAATAACAGCCTCTTTGAAAATCTCTTTTGATTCTTGACCCCCCTTTTATGGATAATTCACCTTAACAAAATCGCTGCCAAGGCATGCGGCCACACCGGTGGCACCCGCAATCAGATGAGGCTCTTTCTCATCAGCCACCGCCTTACCACGCGGGTAGATCCAAAGTACCGAGATCAACCCGTGTTTGTGCGCAGTGGAAACAATTTGGGCTGCCTGATGCAGCATCTGGTACTCATACTCACTGCCCAAATAGACTGTATAGCCCACTGCCAGAATATGTAGCCCGCTGTTGTCACGAAGGTTCACTGCCTGTTCAACATTCAGGCATTGGTTGCTGAAAGGGTCTGATTGGGACATTTTGACAAGATTTGTTTTGGAATTCAGTTTTACCAGATAAGGAACATCTGCATACGAATTACCATATCTGGCAATTAACCCCAGTTGGGTGGCAAAAACACCTATATTCGCCTGACTTGCAATCCTGAAGAGATGTTCCGGATCTCCGTCATCAAGATGAATTTCGTCGCCATAGAAATCGTTATTTAGGTGCTCAACTTTTTTCATAGTAGCGCTAACATATTTCAAACGTCAATCTCTATCCTCGTGTCATGGCAGCCCCACATTTCGGACACTTCTGTTCAAGACAGGGCCTTCCTAATTTATGAGGGGCTCTTTCCCCACAGTTTGGACAAATACAGTCTCCGCCCGGGCCTGCGGCAAAACCCCCACCCCGACCGCGACCGCCGCCGCGAGGTCCCATGCCCCTGCCTGTTTTAGCACCTTGGCCTTGTGGCCCTGTTCCATCTCCTCTTACCATTTGATTACCTCCTTTTAATCCAAGACTCTGGATACTGAATTACATAAAAATATCTTCTGGAAATTTCCGGCCTTTCCCGAGTAAAAATTACTTCTGTGTTAAACCAACCGGCTATTATAACTTAACAACATAAGAAGCATATCGCATGCCATTGTTGAATATTTTAATAGTACTAATATTTCGGGATGTTATAAACCGCGCGGAGCATGCAATGAATGTTACCTGTAGAATATTCGAAAAGTTTACACCGATATTAGAAGACTTCCGAATATTTTGTAAAGGACTGCAGCCATGAAACAGATTGCATTTAGTTGATTTAGGAGAAATTCGCAGTTTATGTGGCGGTTATTGTCGCTTTTCCCAATAATCTTTTGTTAAGGCAACTTCTATATAATCGGGTTTTTCGCACAAGATAGTCCCATCATACAGAAGCGCTGCGGGATGCTGTACAGAATTTTTTGTTTGTCATCCGCCGCCACCATCCTTTGCATATTTATGACGACTTTTTTGAAGACGGATAGTTAGCAGCAGCGTTGAATTCATTTTTTCCCCGTTCAGGCTTGGACAAAAATCGTGGCAATGGATCAGATCCGGCTGAACTTCGGGGATTATGTGATTGGTGACTTCCCTCTGAAAAGCAATGGAAATCTTTGTATTTTCCCATTTATTATTTGAATCGGGATCGTTGGAGTAAAAAAATGCCCTATCCTCAGTAAGATGCACCCGCTCTGCCGGAACCTTTTTCGTGTTCTTATCCAGTGTCTTCTGGGAAACGGTTGAATAAATTTTCCGATAATTCGGCTGCACTACATGCACATCGATTCCGAGACAATACAAATCATAAATTAAACCCGACAGAGAATCGGCAAACCCTCCTCGCAATCTCTGAACTTCGGTCCCCACTCACAACCCTGAGGAATCTGAAATTGGAAGATCTATATTTTACCAATTTTTTCTTAAAACCTATATGTTGTCCCTAGAGGATAATAACTGAATTTTCACTGTCTCCAAAGCGAGTTGCCACAAATTTGTCAGCATCCACATCATTTCGCCAAAATCGAAAGCTAACGGCCCACTTCTGCCCACCAGAAAAGTCTACCTTCCATACCGGCCCTCTCTGGCGAAAGTCGGGCAGGGCAAATGGACGAGACCACGGACACATGGAAATTAATATTCAGGTTCGTAGTATTTAGCGCCAATCTCATAAAGGGGCACGGTTTCAAAGAAGAATTCCTTGCACCATTTTCCTTCTGCGAGGGTTAACCTCTTTCTCAACTGCACTTAGCCTCTACGGGTTAACCTGCAGATTCCATATTCTTGTCACGCAGCGATGCATGGGCGGCAGATAGACGAGCGACAGGCACCCGATAAGGGGAACACGACACATACGTCAGACCGATCTTGTGGCAAAGAGCAATCGATTTAGGATCCCCGGCGTGCTCTCCACAGATCCCGCATTCCAATTCAGGTTTAACAGATCGGGCTTTTTTTACGCAAAGGGACATAAGCTCACCGACACCATCCCGGTCAAGAGTGGCAAAGGGGTTTTCCGATAAAATGCCCGTGCGCATATACTTTATCCAATTTTAGCAGAAGACCCCGGGCGTGAGCCCGGGGATGAATGCCAAGGCTAAAATAGGTAGAATCATTCAGACAGTGCCACGGGCGTAAGCCCGTGGGTATCTACCAAAAAACCGGCTTCGGCATCATCCCGGGACATGCCAAAGGTTGTCTGGGTTAAATCATTGGTGCCGAATGAGAAAAATTCCGCATGTTCGGCAAGCTGGTCGGCCGTTAGCGCGGCCCGGGGGATCTCAATCATCGTACCAATCTTGTAGTCTATCTCTATGCCCTGTTCCCGCATCACTTTTTTAGCCACGATCTCCAGGGTTTCGCGTTGGGCTTTTAATTCATTGACATGGCTGGTAAGCGGGATCATTATTTCAGGATATACCCTGACCTTCTTTGGTAACCATACAGGCTGCCTCAAAAATGGCACGCACCTGCATGGTCGTCAGTTCGGGAATATGGATATTGCTGCAGATCTAAATAACGCCGGTTTCTGAGCCCCAACTAAGGGGTGAATTCATCATGCGCTGCCCCGATGAACCAGAATCTCCGCTTCGCTCCAACAAGAAGTTGAGACTGGGGGACGGAACCCAGGCGCAAGCATTCTGCAGGAAAGGGTTTTAGCGGAAATTCATAGAGTTAATATTGGGACCGTTAAAAGGGCCTTCGTAAATTTAGTAAATGAGGGAGATTTTTATCGTGTACAAGGAAGTGGGACATTTATACAAATCGATGAAAAATCTGTTTGTCTGATTCATAGTTATATGAGGAGAATTCTAAATGTATCATATTCAAGAGGCTGCGGAGGAGATACTTCGTAATTAAGAAAAGATTATCATCTGAAACCTATGATGCTCAATCTTGGGCACGGGTTAAGATTTCAAGGAACTTACAGATTATCCGATATTGAAGACTTTGTAACAGAAGCGACCAGTCAATGCTGGTCCGTTGGAAAAGAGGTGGCGATACCTCTGGAAATTCGGTTAATCGTCCAGCGGGTGAAAGTCCCGCACGGCTAAAGCTGAGCCCAGCAGGCCGTAAGTGAGTCTTGCAGCATTTCGGGTAACCGACATGTTGATGCGTAGATGCACAGGCATGCGAGCTGCGACAATCAGCGTCGAAAAAGTCTTTTTCCAGGTGCCGAGGGCTTTGTTACGTCTGAAGGCAGCAACGCCGTCACCGGCAGATATGGGTGAGGGGACGGCGTACCTGGCGGCGTGGGTGACCGGGGCGCGTATGGAAGGGACGATCCGGTAAACTGGGAGATCCTGATCATTCCCCATCAATATTCCGGCTGTATGGGGGGCCGGTGACCAAACTCCAACGGGAACGCGCCAGCTGGCCTGCGCGTTGTCCGGCCAAGAACAAAGCGCCAGCAATGGGGTAGGCCAACGGCGAGGGGAACCGGAGCTGTGGCCGAGGATGATCAGGAAGTCGGAGCACCGCATATGAGCGATGACGCCGGGGAACAGCAGGCACCTGGACCCGACCGAGCAAAGGCGGAGCGTGCTGATACGAACCTTAAGAGGGAAACATGACAGGGGCAATGACTTCTGAGAACATGTCACCGGGACTTTTAAGGGTAATGGAAAGAGCGCGACGCAATCCGCATGAGCGGCAGCTGTCTCTGGCCTACCTGATTGATGTTGAATCGCTAAGGCGAGCCTATCACCGAATTCGCAAGAAAGCGGTGGTAGGCGTGGATGGTGTAACGAAGGAGCAATACGGACAGGACCTGGAAGATAATCTTCAGAACCTGCACCAGCGATTGAAGACAATGAAATATTGTCATCAACCGATCCGTCGCATACACATTCCCAAGGGCAAAAATCGGAAGCGGCCGATAGGGATATCATGCTTAGAGGATAAGATCGTCCAAGGGGCTCTTACGGAGATATTGGGCGCTATTTATGAGCAGGATTTTCTGGACGGCTCGTTCGGTTTTCGTCCTAATCGCAGCGCACACGATGCTCTCAAGGAGCTGGTTCGTGTGGCGAGGAAAGGCGGAGCGAATGTAGTTTTCGAGGCTGACGTCAAGTCCTTCTTTGACACGGTTCATCGCCGATCCATGTTAGAGATGCTCGAAAAGCGGATAGCGGACAAGTCGTTTTTGCGGCTTGTCGGAAAGTGTTTGCACGTAGGCGTACTGGAGGGGCATGCGTTCACCAGGCCGGATGAGGGTACAGTCCAGGGTTCGATCATTTCGCCGATGTTAGGCAACATTTACCTGCACAACGTGTTGGACAAGTGGTTCGAAGAACAGGTAAAGCCACGATTATGGGGAGAAGCTACACTGATCCGCTATTGTGACGACTTTATCATTTGCTTTGAGCGCATGGATGATGCCAAGCGGGTAGAGCGTGTCCTGAATAAGCGGGTTGAGAAATACCATCTGAGCCTTCATCCTGAAAAGACCCGTCTGATAGACTTCAGACGACCGCCATTGGATAAGAGTGGTGGCAAGGGTCCTGGAAGTTTCGATTTCCTCGGCTTTACTATGTATTGGCGTCGAAATCGTAAGGGACCGGGCTGGCACCTGGCATGCAAGACCCGTAAGGCGCGCCTTTCGCAGGCGGTTCAATCCATCTACGACTTATGCCGTCGCCAACGGCATGAGCCGGTAGCCGTGCAACACAAAGCGCTAGTCAGTCGAATACGCGGGCACTTTGGGTATTTCGGAGTCAATGAAAACCACAAGAGCCTAAGTTCGCTCGTTCACTGGTCGAGAAGAGCCTGGTATAAATGGCTTAACCGCCGAAGTCAACGAGCAGGGCTGAACTGGAAACGGTTCCTGGATCTGTCGAAGGATTACCCGTTTCCCAAGCCAAAGGTGTATGTAAACATCTGGGAATCTCCATGAGACGTATCAGCGGAGGAGCCGTATGGTCGAATCGTCCACGTACGGATCTGGCGAGGGCTCCGGTTGAGAAATCGGCCGGGGCTACTCTACCAAGGTAGAATTCGAAATCGACAAAATTGGTTTACATAATCCAG
>Ga0190293_1000102_pt1 | contig 29954 bp, 27 predicted proteins | sample 48693001_MG_FD_161671 | JGI IMG/M metagenome (GOLD analysis project Ga0190293, IMG submission 161671) | Hydrothermal vent microbial mat bacterial communities from Southern Trench, Guaymas Basin, Mexico - 4869-30-0-1_MG | ecosystem: Environmental > Aquatic > Marine > Hydrothermal vents >...
TGAAGATCGGGGCTGTAGAGAGAATGCTGAAAGCGATGATCAAATCCCTGGAAAACAAACACTTGAATCCTTGAATCCTGGACCCCTGGGACCCTTTCTCCCAACTAATCGGGAGAAGAACCTAAATAAATAAAGCCCGACCATAAAGCAAAGATTCAATATGGAAGTGGTCGGGCGAAAGTGAGGATGTGCAATGGCGTATAAATCCATCGTTGCAATGGTTAAGCCGGACTTAACCGATATGGTCGTCAATTCGGCCAAAGAGGTAGGCGCGACTGGAGCGACAATCATACCCGCTTCAGGTACGGGTGCTCAGGAGGCAAAAACATTTTTCGGCCTTAGCCTGGATATTCGCACGGACGTAGTTCTTTTTCTGGTGGACAATGAAATTGTCGAGCCGGTCCTGTCCGCTATTAAAGAGGCAGGACGGTTTAACGAACCAGGCACAGGTATCGCTTTTGTGCTTGCTGTTGAGCAGACAGCTGGTTTTGAAAGTCAATTGTCAACGCTGCATAAATAAATTCACGGAGCGAATTTATTACCAGTGCCCCTCGACATTTGCATCATCAGCGATTGACACCTCACCCTTTTTAAATGCTTCCAATGCATCTCTCACCGTTCCGGAAGCATCATTGGCCACCTTTACACCTGCCGCCGCCAGCGTTTTGAATGCGTTGGGTCCGCAGAAACCGGTCAGCAGTATCTCCGCACCACTGTCGCCCACCATCGCAGCCGCTTGAATCCCCGCACCTTTAAACGCATTGACATTTTCCGAATTGTCCAGAACCTCAACCTTTTCATCCACCGTATCAACGATCAGTACGTATGCCGCACGACCGAATCTTGGATCGACCTGTGAATCGAGATCCTTTCCCTGAGATGTAATTGCAATTTTCATTTTTTTCACTCCCATGACTCTCTTATTAGTCCCTTAACTGTATAATTTGTGTATTTCATGGTCTTTTTCGTGGTCACGCGGCGCAAGCGCCTGCGCTGCGCGTTCGACCTTTCGTGGTTTCGTGATAAAAGATCTTTTTTTTACGGTTTATCCGGGTTAGGCGTTCATTTGCCCCCCACCCCCGCCACAGACCTCGTCATTTTGAATCTCTTTCAGTTTTCCCGCAATCAAATCTTCCACGACCGGTCTTATTTCAGCTCTCTCCGCATCATGATAAACATCGATGCCAACCTGTTTGAACCCCATCAGCGGCCGCATACCAATACCACCCACCACCAGCACGTTCACTTTATGGCTCGACAGCAGGTTTACCGGAACCATACACCCACCCTGAACATGCTCCTCGTTTTGCAGGGTTGTGACTTCTTTTATTTCCCCGTCTACAACATCGATGAATGTAAAAACGTCACAATGACCAAAATGACCTGATCTTGTGCCATCCAGTCCGCCTGCTCCATTTGATGGAACTGCTATTCTTCCATTTTTCATGATTCATATCCTCCTTATATGTTCTGATGATAGATTATAAATACTTTCTAACGTTATCCCACAGTTGTTTGATTGTTATACTCAGTTCACAATTTTGATCATACTCAAATATTGTTTTCCCTTGAACCATGGATTTGGTAAAATGAAAATCAAAAGGAACTTTCCCCACGATGGGAATGTTTCTCTTCTTTGCAAGTACCTCAACAGCCTCTGTCTGATCGAGATTCAAATCAAATTTATTCACGCATATCATGCACGGAACTTTGAAATGATCCGCAAGTTCCAACACCCGTTGCATGTCATGTAAGCCGGAAACAGTGGGTTCGGTCACAACGAGCATAGCCGTGGCACCGCCTACTGAAGCGATAACCGGGCATCCCACCCCCGGAGGCCCGTCCGTGATGATCAATTCCAGGTGGTGTGTCTCTGCTAACTTTCTTGCCTCCTGGCGGACAAGTGTAACCAGTTTTCCGGAATTTTCTTCTGCAATACCCAGCCTGGCATGCACCATGGCGCCGAAGCGGGTGTTGGAAATAAACCACTCCCCACATTTCTTGACCGGAAAATCGATGGCCTGCTCCGGGCAGAGATCGACACAGACCCCACAGCCTTCGCAATCGATTTCATCGATCACGAAATCTTCACTGATGGCATCAAAACGACAGAGTTCGATACACTGACCGCACAGTGAACATTTTTCGGAATCGATGATGGCAACATTACCTCCCATAAAATCCGTTCGTTGTTGAACGTCCGGATCCATGAGCAGGTGAAGATCTGCAGCATCCACATCTGCGTCACATAACACACTGTTTTTATTAATCGAAGCAAAAGCAGCCATCAAGCTTGTTTTACCTGTTCCGCCTTTACCGCTCAAAACCACCAGTTCTTTTATCAAGGTCCTACCCCTCTACCATATTTTGAATTTTACTATGCAACACCAAGAATTTATCCTTCCACTCGGGCATCGCTTCGATCATCAGTTGCCCACGCGAATAGGTCTCTGCTATCCTGCGATCAAAGGGTATCTCCATCAGGATCGGCATGTTTTCCTCCTGAGCATACTGTCTGACATTGTCGTTGCCGATGTCGGAGCGGTTGATGACAAGACCGTAGGGAATGCGAAGAAGCTTTACAGCCTCCACGGCAAGCTTCAGATCATGCAGGCCAAAAGGCGTCGGTTCCGTTACCATCAGGACAAAATCCGTATCTTTCATGGCCGTAATCACCGGGCATGATGTGCCGGGAGGTGCATCGATAATATTGATCTTATCAGGCTTTGCCAGTGACCTGACCTTTCTGATCAACGGCGGTGACATGGCTTCGCCAACCCGAAGACGACCGTGGACAAAGTCAATGGAATCGAGAAAACCCTCTTCAATCACGCCAAGCTCGCGGCCAATTTCGGTGATAGCCCCTTCGGGACATACCACCATACAACCACCACAGCTGTGGCACAGCTCCGGAAACGTGAGAATTGTCTTGCCCGCAATGGCAATCACCTTGAACCGACAGATGTCGGAACATTTCCGGCACAAGGTGCATTTATCCTTATCGATTTCAGGAACCGCCGTAAACACGGTTTCTGTACGTTCTATTTTCGGTTTTATAAAAAGATGGGCGTTAGGCTCTTCCACATCACAATCCAGCAGTTGTACGTCCGACCCGATGGATACCGCCAGGTTGGTAGCTACTGTGGTTTTGCCTGTCCCGCCCTTACCGCTGGCTATACTGATAATCATAATCTCACCCTAAGGCCTGGATTTTTTTTAAATGTTCAAGCAGTTGATCGGCCTCTTTTTTTCCTGCTTCAACAGGGAGCTGCATCAAAATCCCCAGCCCCTCGCTTGCTTCATGAAAATCGCCGGGTGAAAGTGAGCTTACAGCGGCACAGTTGAGCATGGGTTGCTTGGCGATAACGGACCCGATTAATTCAAGGCCGGTCATATCACCAACATTCTCATCCGTAACCAAAAGGTCAAACACTTTTTCTGAAACCGCGGAAAGTGCCTTGCGGCCCGACTCCAGACATGTGGTTTTCACATCGCTTTCATCCAGAGCAGTTTTGAAAGCCGAGGTGGATAAATAATTCTCACTGACTACTAAAATGTGTATCATTCGCTTTTCACCTTTATAAAAACCTGTTTGGAACATATTGCACAAATGATTCCTGCCTTTGCAGAACTGCCATCGCCCTTTCATCTTTCCCTTATCACCTAAAATAATTCCAGGCTTCATCCTGTTGTCGAGAAAGCATGTAACAGCATCATCTACCTCACCCGTAACCCAAGAATATATCTTAACGCCGTTAAAACTCAGATATTGCAGGGAAGCGCGATCGATCCCACCGCAAATCAGTACGTCGACCTCCAGGTCCACCAACTGTTTCATCTTCGCAATGACCGACCAGCCTTTGGTTGTCAGATTATCCCGGGCGACGACACCGGCGTTCTGTGTTTCCAGTAAAACAAACCCCTGGGTCTGGTCAAAACGGGGTGAAATCTTTGTATGAAACATTGGAATGGCAATTTTCATGTTGCTTTCTCACACTTTCCGCATCGAAATTAATTTCATTATTTGTCATTGCATGGTGTGTGCCACATTGAAAAAAACCAGCCATTCTTTCAATTATAATTTATATTTCACAATGTTATATCATTTTCAATTCTCAAAGTAATAAGGATATAATTGCGATATTGCAATTTATTGTTGCATTGCATTGCATTTTTACTATATCATTTAAGCACCAACTGTTGACAGAATCATAAAAAGGCCGAAATTCCGTCATGACCCTGCCTATGCAGGGGTAAGCATGTGGGAACAACGCCAAAAGACAACATAAGGTTTTTTACGAAGCCGTCAACTATAGCATTTGTCAAAATAACGCTCTGATTACTCCGAAAAGCCGAGGAGAAAAACTTTGGACCGTAAAAGAAAATCCATCAGTAAAAGCGCTCAGCAAAACACCCATTTTGAAACCATTCTCGATGCCATTGCCGACGGCGTGTTCACCATCGACCTCGATTTCAACATCACTTATTTCAACTGCGCCGCCGAAACGATCACGGGTGTATCAAGAGACCAGGCACTGGGTCAGAAATGCTTTGATGTCTTCCGGGCCAATATATGCCAGACATCCTGCACTTTGGATAAAACCATACAGTCAGGCAAACAAGGCATCAATCATCCCATCAATATTTTAAATAGTCAGGGTGACCGAATATCCGCCACTGTGAGCACCTCCGCGCTGATGGACAATCAAGGAAAAACAATTGGAGGAGTAGAGATTTTCAGGGATCTTTCCGCCATGGAGACACTGCGCAAGAAAATCGACAACCAGTATCGGTTTGAGGACATCATCAGTAAAAATCATGACATCCAGAAAATTTTTGACATCCTGCCGGACATCGCCACGAGCGGCAGCACCATCCTCCTCGAGGGGCCCAGCGGGTCGGGCAAAGAACTCTTTGCGCGGGCAATTCACAACGTAAGTGGGAAACGGGGAGAATTCGTGGCCGTAAACTGTGCTGCTCTACCGGATACCCTGTTGGAGTCCGAACTATTCGGCTACAATAAAGGTGCCTTCAGCGAAGCCAAAAAAGACAAGCCCGGACGATTTGCACGGGCAGCGGGCGGGACACTGTTTCTGGACGAGATCGGCGATATCTCGACAGCGCTCCAGGTAAAACTGCTGCGGGTTCTACAGGAAAAAGAATACGAGCCGCTGGGGGCGACAGCTACCATGAAAACAGACGCACGAATAATTACCTCGACCAACAGGACATTGTCTGAACTCGTTGCCCGGGGGTCCTTTCGTGAAGACCTGTTCTATCGACTCAATGTTATCAGAATCGAACTTCCTCCCCTTTCCAGCCGCCGTGAAGACATCCCCCTGCTGATCCAGAACTTCATTCAGAAATTCAATGCACTCAAGGGCAAAGAGATCAAAGGGATATCCGATCATGCACTCAATATCTTGATGCGATACAATTTCCCGGGAAACATTCGGGAGTTGGAAAATATTATCGAATTTGCCTTCGTGCTCTGTCGCTACGACATAATACAAACAAAGCATCTTTCCAGGGACATTCAGGCCGGCGCCATTAAAAGCGCTGTCGGGGAACGCAGTCCTGCTCCCCCCCAACTCGATCAGGCCGAAAAAGATGCCATCGTTGCAGCACTTGACCGCCATCGGGGCCACCGTGGGAAAACCGCAGAATATCTGAAAATAGACAAGTCGACGCTGTGGCGAAAAATGAAAAAATACGGGATTGAGTAGATACCCAGGCCCAAAGGGCTCGGCACTGATTTAACCCTATAAGGAATTAATATTATTCACATTCAGCGTGTGATAAATCCTAAATCCGAATACCGAAATACGAAACAAATCTAAATATCAAATGTTCAAATGATATAAACATAGCTTGAACTTGTATCTCAAGGCCTTGTTTTGATCATTCGGTATTGTTTAGGATTTCGAATTTCGTGCTTCGGATTTAAGGTACTACCGCCATCGGCATAGCCAAATGTCTCTGACTCCCGCGTAGCGGGATCTTGGACGGTCCCAAAGGACCAGGTTTTTAGTAATGGAATAAAAAGGTAACCCCGAAAGTGGATGGGTGATCCCTGTGCGAAAGTGAAACTGTCTGAGGTCCATAGAGCCCGTTATGCCGAACAGCTTGTAAATATAACCAGATAAACGCATCCGGGATTCAAAATACAAAATTCATCTTAAAGATATGGCCCTGTTCGGCATTACGGTCTCTTGGGAGCGAGTTTTTCATGTTCGCACAGGGATCACCCAGCCGCGATACCACCAACCTTCTTTTGGGTTATAATCCCGAAACAAATAGTAAAATGTTCATTGGTTTTTGGGCTCAGGGTTATTGTGTCGATATGGTAGAATTGGATGGTTCTGTAAAAATATCTACTGGTGTTCAATTTCAAGGATGACGTCTTTGGGCAATGCCAGCCCTGCGGCAACATGTATGGCCTTGCAAACCGCTGCAGGTACGACACAGGCCTCACAGCAACCTTTTTTTATTAAAACAGATCGGGAGATCCCCATGATAACACTCTCGTTTTGGGGGCTCAGTTCCTGATAGGCATTGATAGGGGTTTTTTCTTTGTAACACGAGGCCAGCTCTTTTATGGTCTCACAGGGACTGACAACTTTCAGTTCCACATTCATGTTGTCTTCCGAGGAAGCTGTAATGATGGTTTTGAACCCACAAATCCCCGTATCAACCTTGATCTTTGCTTCCATTCACAAATCCTTTATAGGCTATTAGGGGTTTAGACTGTAGGCTGTTAGGCGCTTATCGCTAGTAGCTTTCAGCCGCCCTCGAATCCTTGAACCCTGGAACCCTTTTTTGGCGGGATTATAACCCATAAAAAGGTAATCCCGAAAGCGGATGGGTGATCCCTGTGCGAAAGTGAAACTGTCTGAGGTCCATAGAGCCCGTTATGCCGAACAGCTTGTAAATATAACCAGATAGACGCATCCGGTATTCAAAAATAAAATTCATCTTAAAGATATGGCCCTGTTCGGCATTACGGTCTCTTGGGAGCGAGTTTTTCACGTTCGCACAGGGATTATCCTTCCACGATACCACCAACCTTCTTTTGGGTTATAATCCCGTTTTTTTACTTCTTGGAATCCATGAGCGCCTGGAGCTTTATGGCCAGATCACTCATGGGCTCTGCCTTGGTATTTTGTGAATAATCCTTCCAGCCGCCTTCTTCCGCCGCATCACCCGGTACCAGGGTAATCTTCCGATCCCCAGCGTTTATCTCCGCCACGCTGACGCTGAGCGACTCGCCGGGCTTGAGTTGTTCCAGGCGGCCGGGTTTTTCAGCCAGGTTGAATTTCGATTTCGGCAGCAGGCCGGTAATCCCCGGTGCCAGGGTCACGAAATAGCCAAAGGCTTCTTTATTTTCCAGTGTTCCCGTGATGACCTGACCGATCCTGAAATTATCCGAAACCTCGAGCCACGGATCCCCCTGAGTGTCGCGCATGCTGAGAGATATCCTGCGTTTTCTGGGATCGATATCCTTGATCAAAACAGAAATGGTTTCCCCCGGTGTCACCTCATCTGCGGGCTTCACCACACGCTTGACAAAACTCATTTCACTGATGTGAACCAGCCCTTCTATGCCCGGCGAGATCTCAACAAATACGCCGAAATCCATACAACGGGTAACGGTGCCGTTGACCTTGTCTCCCGTATTAAATTTTTCCGACACCTGGTTCCACGGGTCTTCGTCCACCTGCTTCATGGAAAGAGAAATTTTTTTCGTGTTTTTCTTTTCACCGTCTGTGATGCCGATGACCTTCACCAACACCCTGTCGTCGGTTTGAACCACCTGCTCGGGTTTTTCCATCCGGGACCAGCTCAATTCCGAAATGTGTACCATGCCTTCCAGGCCCGGGATCAGCTCGACAAATGCCCCGTATGGCATGAGCTTGGTGACGCGCCCCTCGACAACATCGTCTTGTTTCAATTTGCTCAGGAAAGATGCTATTTCTATTTCCCTGGCCTTGGCCAAGATCTTTCGACGGGAAACCACGATGTTTTTGCCGTTATCCTCAAATTGCGTAATTAAAAACTCATACCCCTGGCCCACATAATCTTCCGGCGTTTCAACATATTCGACATCCATCTGACTGATGGGGCAGAACGCCCGCCGTTGAAGTATTTCCACGTTAAACCCACCTTTGCAGGTAGCCTGTACTTTTCCTTCCACGGGAATGGCGCTGTAAAATGCTTCTCTCAGCATTTCCACACCGCCGATGCCGGAAATGGCTTTGGAAAGGCGTATTTCATGGTCATCTCGTGCCACCACATACAGTTCAATGTCATCGCCTTCCGCAAACGGTATGTTCCCATCGCTGTCCAACAGTTCTGCCCGTTCCACAATACCGTCCACCTTGGTGCCGATATCCAGAAAGACGGCGTCCTTTCCTATGGATATGATCTTGCCGGAAATCTTGTCACCAAGCTGAAGATCGTCACTCATACCTGCGCTGTACGATTCGAAAAGATCGGCAAAACTTTCTTCTTCCGGGTCATTTTCTTCATTTTTAATTTTGTCTGACATGCTCCCACTCCATTAAAATAAGATTCTTCTCCAATGTAGTTGGAGAAAAGGGTTCGAGGATCCAAGGAGTCAAGGATCCAAGTGTTTGTTTTCTAATGTAATCAGCTGTTGTTTTCCTTCCATACCCGTTGGCTATATTAGAGGGAATGAAAACAGCGCATCTTCGTATCTAAGATGTCAATCCATAACGTTCATCCTTTGAAAATATTTCTAATTTCCATATTCTTAAAATTTGAAACGCTCACTTTAGGTCTTTGAAACTTTATAGCATTTAGAGCTAATGCTTCACTTCGTATCACTTGACCCCTGGAACCCTTGACCCCTTGAATCCTAATTGTATAATCCTAAGCAAGCGGAAGAATCCTTCTGACATTCCTACAACTAATCGGGAGATGATCCGAAAATAGTAACGGCTCGTCCGATTTTATGAAACTTAGGGGATAGGTAGGCGAGGAAGCTCTGATTTGCAACAATTATTTCATCTTTTGCTTGCCAAAACAATCATGCGGTTGGTCATACACCCGTAATCACCAAGTTTATCCCGGCGCATAAAATCGGTTTTAAACCGGACATCATGAAATCCAATATCCTGCAGAATGTCTTGAATACGTCGTTGGCTGTATAGTCTCGTATTATAGACATTGTCTCGAATACATTCACCAGAGGCCATCATGACCCTCTCTCGACAATAAATGACATTCTCTTCCAGTTTACGGTCACGAATGACTTCTAATTGATCCTTTGTCTTGTGATAGGCATACGACTTGAAATTTTCCATGACATGGTTTTTGTCAGGGAGATCAAGCAAAATCATTCCCGGGGAGGCGACTGTTCAAATAACGTCGGAAAATTTTTTCCACCAGGCTTTCAGGCATGCGAAAAGCAGGCAGGGTTTCAACGCGTGCAGCACCGGCTGATGGGTCTTCTGATTCCAGGGCTTCTGCAATGCCCATACATGCAATGGTCAGATAGAAGGTGGGTTGCTTTTCCCAGGTGCGGACCTCTGTCAATTGTTCCCTGAGGGTTGTAACGGCGCGTGTCAAAAACGAAAGGTCAATCTGCGTCTCAAGATCCTGTTGAACCGTATCTTCATTCCGGTGTCCAAATGCGTCAAGGGCACTTTCATACCCTGCAAGTTTATCTGCAAAACTGTTTACGGCACTTTATGAAAAAGTATCCCAGCGGGACCAGTCTCTTTTCTGAGGCCTTACCTGAGGAAAATAGAAGAATTCATCGCTGGCTGAAGCGATTGGGAATTGGTCGGCCGATGCAGCAAAAAAATCCTGACCGATACTTTCTATGGATGGGGAGGATTGAGTCATCTATTTATACCTAAATGGATCAACTCCTTTGAAAACAAACACTTGACCCCTTGAATCCTTGAATCCTTGGACCCTTTCTCCCAACTAGTTGGGAGAATAATTTTTATTATTAACCCGGAATCGGTACGACGTAGAATAACACGGCAAAGAAATGAAGGATGCTTCCGGCCAGTACAAAAAGATGCCATATGGCATGGTGATATTTCAACTTTTCCCAGCAATAGAACAGAATACCGGCCGTGTAGGCCAGTCCACCCAAAACGAGAAAAACGATGCCGCCGGTTGCGACAGATACAATCAACGGCTTGATTGCCACCACCACCACCCAGCCCATTCCAATATACAAACATAGGGACACTGCGCGCCAGCGTCTCAGCAGGGACAGTTGAAATACTACTCCGAGAACCGCAAAGCTCCAAATCACGCCAAAGAGCCACCAGCCCCATGGACCGCGGAGGCTCACCAGAGTAAACGGCGTGTAGGTTCCCGCAATTAGCAGGTATATGGCAGAATGATCCAGGACCTGCAAAATGCCTTTTGCATGGGGGTTCTGAATGCTGTGGTAAAGCGTGGACGCCGTGTAAAGAAGCACCAGTGTCGTACCGTAAATACTGACACTGACGACGTGCCGGACATCACCGTATGCGCCTGCAAATGCGGTCAGGATCCCCAATGCGGCAATCGCCAGTACGATACCGATCCCATGTGTAATGCTGTTTGCAATCTCTTCACCGATGCTATATTGCTTGATACTCGTTACCATGCTTATTGATCATTCCAATTTGGGTTATTGGGTACTGTAATACATATCCGCGTCGAAGTATAACGCATTTCTAATACTTTACATTTATTTTACAATATCGGAGTCCTTTTGAAAAAAATATGGAATCCCCTTTTCGGTGTAACCGGAACGGTATTTTGACAATGCTATATAGAAAGATATAGCTCGGAACTTTCATGAAATGTTCGGGATAGGGATACGAGGGGTGCAGATAATGGGTCAGCAGCACCCTCGGATGGGGTGTCGGCGAGCGGTGTTTTCACCACCAACAGATGACTTCGTCGAAATCAAATATCAAATCGATCAGCTCGTCATAATCGGGTGCTTCGCCTTCCATCTCGAACAGCGGTATTTGTAAACAGCTATATCCCAGTGACAAGGCGTACATGAATGTTCGCTGAAGGTCGTCGGTGGGTGTTTTGAGAATATGCAACATTTGCTTTCTTTTAGGCATCTGTTTCTTCCTTTCCATTGGTCCGGTTCCCGAAAGGAATGACCAGGTCCATTTTTTTCAACTCTCGTGCCAGTTTGTCCAGGGGTATGTGTTTAAACCCGTGCTGTTCGTTCACTTGGAGGTTTGAATAGGTCTCGCACTCCATTTCCTCCAGCCATTCCAGATTTTCCTCAAGAGCTTCGTTCATTGCCACCTCAACGTCAAATACGAACAGGTACGCCCAGTAGTTATGGGCAGCCAGTCCCAGGGCGGTTCGGGTACCTTCCCATATATCCTGGCCCCTGCGTACAACTACGGCACAGTGCTTGATGTTTTCCATAATGGTTACTCCCTGTAAAATCATTACACGATTTCAGGTTAGAATGTCAGGTAGCGATCGCAATCATAGATCATCTCTGCGTGCCATGACTGTGAAGAATAAGCTTTGCTGTCAAGTACTGACTCGGATTCGTCCAGTTTCAGGCTCTCAAACCCGACCTTGCACAGAGCGACATCGACCATTCCCGCAAGCTCTTTCAGCTGCAGATCCGTACAGAGCCGCGTGCCCTCGTGGGTGAAAAACACTTTCACCGCAACATCTTTCTTTCTTGCCGCTTTACATAACAGCATTAACTGCTCCAGGTGACGGTCCGAAGTGACATAAATACCCAGTGTTTTTTTCATGTTGCTCCCTCAATCAAACCTTGAATTACAGGTAACACCCCATAGGGCCCATTGTTTTCCGGGCCTCGATACTTTCTGAATAAAATCGTGTAGCGATTTTATGAAAGCGGATGGAACCCCACGGGTAAATCCGTGGTCCCATTAAAATACCCGTCTTCGCCTTCGGCTTCCGTCTTCGCTCTGCGAGCTACGCCGCGACAAGACACCGCGGTTATCCGCCTTGCCTTAGGGGTGACATCGCGCCGTAGCAATTATCCTGTGCTTTTGCATTCATCCACGGGCAAGCCCGTGGTATTTTGCGAAGGCGGATAAAAAAAAGCCACAATGTGGCATTTGTAAACATAAGTCGCTTAGGGCCTGATGTCAATATTATCTGTCCTTTGCCATGTTGTTTATGCAGCTACGGGGAATATTTGACACACCACAACCCGATGCATATTATTGCTGCTGAAATCGTGTAATAGTACAGACGGTATCTCTCCGTTTGTAAGCATAAAACGAAAACCCATATCTCAGATTAAAAGTGGATCAACATCTATGAACGCAGATAATGGCTTGATCACAAAACCAATTCCCGGGTTGATTGCCCAATTGGCAATCCCCGCCAGTATCGGTATGTTTTTCAATACCATGTTTAATGTGGTGGATACCTATTTCAGCGGCCTGATCTCCACCGAAGCCATAGCGGCACTGTCCTTATCCTTTCCGGTGTTTTTTATCATATTGGCCATTGGGTTTGGTATCAGCACCGGTACGACGGCATTAATCGCCAACGCCCTGGGCGCCGGTGATGAGAGTAAAGCACAACTTTATGCCATTCAATCTGTGTCGTTCACCATCCTTTTGTCCATGGTGCTAACGCTGACAGGTCTTTTTGCAGCACCTTATTTGTTTGGTTTTCTAGGAGCTAAAGGCACCTATCTGGCGATCTCGCTGTCTTACATCAACATCATTTTTTACGGTCTTGTATTCTTTTCCCTGACCTTTGTTTTAAATGCAATTCTCACCGCCCAAGGCGACACCAAATCATTTCGCAATGTATTGATTATCGGTTTTTTCCTCAATTTGCTTTTCGATCCCTGGTTTATCTACGGCGGGTTTGGATTGCCGGCAATGGGTCTTACCGGTGTGGCATGGGCTACAATTTTAATTCAGCTGTTCAGCACGCTGTTTATGAGCATGCGCGTCATCCAGTCCGGTTTGATCTGCCGGGAATGTTGGACCATGTTCATACCACGCCACCGCTTTTTTCTGGATATTGCAAAGCAGGGATTTCCGGCCAGCCTGAATACCATGAGTATTGCCATTGGTATTTTCATCATTACCTGGTTCATCAGCAAATACGGGCAGGCTGCTGTTGCCGCCTACGGCATCGCAACCCGGGTGGACCAGATCGCCCTGCTGCCCATCATGGGGCTTACTTCCGCGACCCTGACCCTGGTGGGTCAAAACAACGGTGCCTCATTTTATCAACGCTGCCGGGAGGTGTATCGAAAAGCAATGCTGTACGGTATCTTCATTACCACGATAAGCATGATCATTGTTTTCTTTTTTCCCCATGACATTATGCAGATTTTCACGGAGGATGAATCGGTGCTGGACATCGGCACCTTTTATTTAAGAATTTCAGCCTTCATATACTGGGCTTACATTATTCTGTTTGTGGCCGTAGCTGCCTTGCAGGGATTGAAGCGACCTCTGTACGCCATTTGGATAGGGATTTATCGTCAAATTTTGGCACCGGCAATTGTTTTTTACGTACTGGCCAGTCTGATGGGGATGGGTCTTACGGGAATTTGGTGGGGAATTTTTCTGGTCACCTGGTCGGCCACCATTTTCACGTTGTTTTATGTCCGATGGACCATGAACACCATTTTTGTACCAGTGAATGCGTCTGCCACGGACGTGAGAAATTAGAATCTTGACATGCCATCATCGTCTCTCTATACTTTATCGCCAAAAAAGCAATGTCTTATCTATCAACTTATTATCTTCGGATCATCTCCAAAAGAGTTGATCCAAACAAAGGGTTAGAGGGATCAAGGATTCCAGGGTTCGAGTGAATTGCTAAAAAATTATTTGGAGAAGAATCTTATCCTCTAACCTTTAAATATATTGGCAATATTCATGTTTGGGAAAAAAAGCACCATCTCTGAAAATATTTTGATCCTCGGCCTCGGCGGGGTTGGATATTACCTGGCAAAACGACTGGCCCATGAAGGATATACCATTACCGTCATCGAGTCGGAAGGCCGGTTGATTCGTGAAGCAGACGGTACTCTGGACGCCCGGATCATTCAAGGCAATGCCATGAGTATAGAATGCTGGCGCGGAGCCAATGCAGAGAAAATGGATTATCTCATCGCCGTTACCAATAACGACGCCGTGAACATGATGGCTTCATTCATTGCCCATCGCTTTGGGATCCCGCGTAAAATCGCCAGGGTCCGGTCTCTGGAATTCGGTAATGAAGATTCGTTTCTTACGGTTGAAGATTTAAAAATCGACCTGATTATTCACCCGGAAGAATTGGCTGCTCAGGAAATTGTCAGGATCATCAAACTCAGAGCGGGCAATGATATCATCGGTATTGCAGATGGACAAATCCAGGTTATGGCGACACGCATACGGGAATCATCACCACTTGCCTACAAAAAACTGAAAGAGATTTCTCAGACCTATCATGAGTTTCCATTTCGAGTCGTTGCCCTTGCCCGCGGTATTACCACCGTTATTCCGGGTGGCAATAACACGCTGTTGCCTCAGGACCAGATTTTTATTATGGCCGGAACCAAGGATCTACCCAAATTGATGGCATTCACCGGCGACAAGCAGCAACACAGTCACAAGGTGATGATTTTAGGTGGCGGTCTGATTGGTAGTCGCGTCGCCCAGCTGTTGGAAAAAACAGTTCAGGTTACCATAGTCGAGAAAAATGAAACATCGGCGGAAGAATTATCTTTCACCTTAAAAAATGCGGAGGTCCTGCATGGAGACGGTTCAGACGTCAATGTGCTGCAAATGGCAGGCCTGCTGGAAATGGACACATTTATCACTGCAACCGGGGATAATGAAACCAATATCATGAGCTGTCTGCTGGCAAAGCACCTCATGAACGGGGCAGATAGTCATGAAGAATCTAAACGAAGAAAATCGATCTGCCTGGTCAATAAAGAGGACTACTTGGTGCTGGCCGCTACCATGGGGTCGGATATCGCATTGAACAAAAAAATTCTGGCCGGTAACGAGATCCTGAAGTTTATACGTATGGGGCAGCTGTTGTCCGTAGCCCATCTGCATGGTTTCGATGCGGAAATGGTGGAAATCGTAGCCGAACCCAACGCGCCCATTACCCGCAAACCCCTGTCCAAACTGGATCCCTCCTATTATGGAAAGATTATCATCGGCGCTATTTTCCGTGATGGAGAATGGCAAGTCGCCGTGGGCGATACCCGCATCCAAGATAATGAGCGAGCTATCGTAGTGTGTAAGTCCTTGTCCTTAAAGGATGTGCAGCAGCTATTTTTTAATTAGTGCCCATCCACAAATGGTCTTTTTCCGCGATATCGGCGTTGGACGCCATGATTTAACTCCTCAAAATAGCACGCTATTACTCCGGGTTAAATCTGTCGTCCGCCTTGATCTCACATAAAAATCCTCATTTCTGGACGGACACCAATTAGGATTATCTCCAAAAGAGTTGATCCCAAATTAAGGATTCCAGGGGTCGAGGATTCAAGGGTTCGAGTGACACGAAGTGAAGCATCAGCGCTCAATGCTTAAAAGTTATGATTTCTGGTGACTTGAGTTATGTTGATAAGAAGGGTCTTCAGTAATTAAGAGCGGAGGTCGGAGATGGCGAGAGAATGCTGAAAGCGATGATCAAATCCCTGGAAAACAAACACTTGAATCCTTGACCCCTTGGATCCTGGGACCCTCTTCTTCAACTAAGCTGGAGAAGAACCTTTTATTTTTTCCAGAACGATGGATAAAAAATCACCAGTGCCGAGAACATCTCCAGCCTCCCCACCAGCATATTCCAGGATAAAAACCACTTCCCGACAGCAGAGATATGAGCATAGTTTTCAGAGGGCCCTATGGCACCGAACCCCGGACCGATATTCATCAGCGTGGCAATAACGGAGCTCATGCCGGTGACATAGTCCATGTCGTCCACCAGCACCATGAAGCACCCACCGCCGATAACGAGAAATATATTAACAATAAAATAACATATAGCCAGGTCGATAATGAGCCGATCCACAGGTCTGCGGTTCAGGCGAACCGTGACCACCGACATGGGTTGAAAAAATATTTTTTTTATGGATGCCACCATGTATTTCCAAATGATGACATAGTGGACTACCTTGATACCGCTGGTGGTTGATCCGGCGCAGGCACCGATAAAGCACGATGCATAGAGAAACATGAGTGCCGCCTGGGGCCATTTTTCATAGTCGGCAGTGGTAAACCCGGTGGTAGTGAGAAGCGACATGATCTGAAAAGTGCCGTATCGGATGGAATCCCCCAGGCTGCTATACGTATTTTCCTTCCATAGAATCCATGACACCATGGTGCAGAAAAAGAGTAAAAAACCTACATACCAGCGAAATTCGGTATTTATTCTGATGACCTTCCATTCTCCTTTGACCATATGGTAAAACAACATAAAGGTCATACCGCCAAAGAACATGAAGAGGGTAATCACCCAATCAAAATAAGCACTGTTATAATGCCCGATACTTGCGTTTTTAGGCGAATACCCCGATGTCGATACAGTCCCGAAAGAATGACACAATGAATCGAAAAGGGACATGCCGCCGAAACATAACATCGCCGTTTCCAGGACATTCAATGTCAGGTAGATGCCCCAGAGCCAGATCATGGTATCCCGATTGCGGGGCATGAATTTTTCTTTGGTAATCACCTGCCCGGGACTTGACTCGGCTCGAAAAATACGCACACCGCCCATGCCATGCGGAAGAAAGATAACGGTCAAGGTTAGAAACCCCATGCCGCCCAGCAAATGGGTTTGGCTCCGCCAGAACAATAATCCATGAGGGACAATTTCAATATCCCTGAGAATCGTTGCGCCACTGGTAGTATACCCGGACATCATTTCAAAAAAAGCATCAGTAAATGAAGGGATGGACCCATGAAACATGAAAGGGAGTCCCGACACCGCAGAAATCAGAACCCAACCAAATACAGCGATGAAAAAGCCATCTTTGATGTTCAGTTCATGGTGTCTTCGAAAAAGCCACCATAAGGGCCACCCCAATAAAAGGGTAATCGTTCCGGAAATGAATATCGAGAACAGATCGTTTTCCCCATAATAAATGGAACAGGCCAGGGGCAATACCATGGAACTGCCCGTAACGATCAGCAGTGTTCCCAGGACATGTGCGATGGATGCAAAATTCATAAGCGTCTCAACAAACTCTGATAAATTAAAGTGAGTGTTTCACATTATCAAACCTCTACAGATTGATAATCCCTGAGAAATAGCGTCACAACAATACCGCCGGCTGATATCAATAGACTGCCGACGACAAATATATAAGAAAGACCAAACATATCCAGGATAATCCCCGAAAGAATGGGGGACACAATCATACCCAGACTCCAGGCAGCGTCGGTTAAACTCATGAGAGATGCCATCCCCATAGTGCGCCCAAGTTTTCCGGTGATAACAAGCCCACCGGGCAATGCAACACCATTGGCCATGCCCATGAGAATGTTCAGCAAAAGGATCATCAGAAATCCCTCAACAAACGGCATCCCAAATACAGTCAGTCCGGATGCAAACGTGCCTATAATGATAAGATACTTTGGATTAACCCGGTCGGCAAGAACACCACAGGCACGCTGGAGAAATGCGATAAGAAAAATGTTGGCCCCTAAAACGATACCGACCTGAGAGCTTGTCAGCTTAAGCTGCAGCGCAAGGATCGGCAAAAAGGTATAGACAGCCCCCTGTCCTGAGGCAGTTAAAAACCGCATGAGAAAGATTCCGAGAACCACGCGATGGGTTAACATTTTTCTGATGGACGAAGCGTTTCGGCTTTCTCCAGCCCCCTGACGCTGTTCGTCGGAAGGTATAAAAACGACAACCAGTAGACAGGTTAAAAGTGCCAGGGCACCCATGGAATAAAACGCGAAATCCATCCCAAAATGATCACGGATCGTACCCCCAAGAACAGGTCCTATACCCAGGCCGAACATGACAGCCATATTCAGGGTGCCCATATACAGACCCAGTTTTTGTGTCGGTGCAATATCAGCTGCAAGGGCCATGGCGATGGGCACCACAAGAACGGATGCCAGACCATGGAAAAAGCGTATAAATATAAGCATTTCAGCATGTGAAGGCAAAACATACAACACCGAAACACCGGCATATACAAAAAGCCCGGTAACCATGAACTTCTTTCGCCCCCATCTGTCGGAAAGCTGCCCTGCAAACGGATTGAAAAGGGAGCGGGAAATATTAAAGCTGGCAATGATAAGCCCGAGTAAAAAGCCCCCTGCACCGAGTTCCACAGCATAAACCGGTATGAGTGGCCAAATGATGCCTAGTCCGATCATTGCCACCCCGACCGAAATGGAAAGTAAAAAAAGAATGCCCGAAGAAGATTGGTTCATTACGCTGGATCCACGTGCACAATGGCCCGGCCAACATCATCGATGTCATTCACCAGGCATGCTTCCACGTCTTTGGCAATACCATGTCCTTCTTTCACTGTCAGTGAAGCGTCAACAACGATGTGAATTTCTATCTGGTGCCGGCCTCCGGAAGTACGAACCCTGAGGTCGTGAACATTCATCACCCCTTCCACACTCAGGGCACACAGTTGAATGCTGTTCAGGGTCTCCGGGATCGGGGCGGCGTCGCTCAACTCCCGGAAGGAATTCCCCAGGATTTCCAGGCCGACCTTGATAATGAAAAAAGAAACCAGCAAGGCGGCAATAGCATCGAAGATGTGCCAGGACGGCTTGATCTGCGCCAGCGTTACACCCGCCAATACAGCAACCGAGGAAAGAGCATCTGAACGATGGTGCCAGGCGTTGGCCACAACCAGTTGGCTCTTCATGCGACGCCCTGTCAGTACAGTGTATCGATAGAGTGCCTCCTTCAATACAATGGAAACACCTGCCCCGATAATAGCCAAAACATTGGGATGGGACTCATGACGAAAATAAATATTCATGGCTGCCTGGGAGCCCAGATACAAAGCTGTTGCAACAAGAGACAGCCCCACGATGGCCGTAGACAAGGTTTCTATGCGACCATGGCCAAAGGGGTGTTTTTCATCAGCAGGCCTGCGGCCCCGCCAGATACCGATCAGCACCACCACATCAGTAAAGAGGTCAGAAATCGAATGCACCCCGTCGGCGATCAGGGCGTTGCTTTTTCCGAAAATGCCGGCCGTTAGTTTAAGCCCTATCAAAATAACGTTAACCAAAGCCCCGATGAGGGTGACATTTCGACCGGCTGCATCTGATGATGATATATGGTTTTCCATGGTTCAAAACACTCAACTTGGGTTAGAGTCTTTCCAGCAACCTCTCATGAATATTGTCAAATCCGCCGTTGGACATCACTAGTATGACATCACCGGACCTGGTCTCTTTAACCAGAAAGTCGATAATCCCTTCCGTATTTTCAAAGTAGGTCGCATCCAGGCCGCGTTTGTTGAGATCTGCGACGAGTTGCTTCGATGAAAAGCGTTCTTTAGAAGGAATCTTTTTCAACAGTGCCGGTTTGCGAATACAGACCCGATCCGCGCTGTCAAAAGCTTCTGAATAAACGTTCTGAAAAATGTTGCGCATACTGGTATTGGTCCGGGGTTCAAACACGGCCACTAAACGACTCTCACTGTAATAACCCTTAATGGCCTGAATGGTTTTTTTGACGGCTGTGGGGTGGTGGGCAAAATCATCGATGACCACAATCCCATTTTTAGTTCCCCGAATTTCCTGGCGTCGTTTCACACCTTTGAAGCCCTGGATGGCCTCTTGAATGGTCTGCTTCGGTATATTGAGTCGATCTGCCACGGCAATGGCAGCCAGGGTATTGGACAGGTTGTGGTCACCCGGCATGGGTGTTTGAAAGCGCCCATAAATATGGCGGGATTTGTATACATCGAAAATCGTCCAGGGGAAATCGATGCGAACCGGCTTTATGGCCCAGTCACCTCCTTCGCTTCCATAGCGGTATAAGTTGCAGTGCGCTGCCCGGATCACATCGTCCACATTGCTATCATGCTGAAAGGCAACCAGGGTCGCATCATTTCTCAGGCCGGAAACAAAGGTCGAAAAAGCTTTCTTGATATGATCCAGATCGCTGAAGATGTCGGCATGATCGAACTCCACGCTGGTGAGAACCGCGATGGTCGGATCATAATGCATAAACTTGGGCCCTTTGTCGAAAAATGCCGTGTCGTACTCATCCCCTTCCACCACCAGGTAGTCACCAGTACCCAGGAAATAGTTGCTGTTGAAATTTGCCAGGATCCCGCCGATGACAAAAGAAACCCCCATGCCGGCACTGTGAAGCAGCCAGGCGATCAGGGCAGACGTGGTTGTTTTGCCATGGGTCCCGGTAACGAGGATGGTCTGTTTTCCTCTTCCGGCAAAAGTGTTGACGGCCTGGGGCATGGAACAGAAGTGTAGACCCCTCCGGCACATCTCCACCACCTCCGGATTATCTTTTGATACCGCGTTTCCCACCACCACCAGGTCAGGTCCGTAAGCGAGGTTTTCCGGTCGAAACCCTTGTGACAGGAAAATTCCCTTCTCCTTTAGAAAGGTGCTCATGGGTGGGTAGACATGCTGATCCGAACCGGTTACCACATAGCCCAAATCTTTGAGCATGCAGGCCAGTGCCCCCATGCCCGTGCCACAAACCGCTATCAGGTGAATGCGTTGGACATGTTCGGGTATTTTGTTTTTATCTATATTCATAAATAAAATCGTTCCACGATTTTATGAAACGCGAGTCCAACACAGAGATTGGGCCAAAAGACATTTTTGCGATAGCTTCTAAGGGCGGACAGCACGAACAGCCCCACACGCCTCCACATCCTGGGTGACTTTCTTGAACACCGTCTCCTGCTTGGCCGATACGGTATTGACGATGTATGAATACCCTTTGGCAAAGATTTCCGACGTCCAGTACCACTTGGCGCCACTATCAGGAAAATAGGGTTTGTTCTTGTAAATACCTGCCAGTTCCGCAAAGGTGGGCAGTCGCCAATCATCGTGTCCGTTGTACCGCAATTCCCTGACATACCGCCTCGCTGTTCTGTGATCCATACAGATACCGAACTCGCCATGAGAATCGAGAAGACTCCACATGAGCCCGGTTCTTTGATCTATCACAGAGCTGTCTCCGGATAGAACAAACCGCCCTTCAGTCTCATCCAAAGCCGCAATGGCTTTCTGTTTTTCATGCTCGACCCGGTCACGCTGAGCCTGTCGTTTTACCAGGACGGCATATTGCTCTTCGGTTTCTTTTTTGGCCTTTTCTTCTGTCGTCAGACTTTTTCTGGACTGTTCACGTTCGGCCGAACGTATGTCGGCATCCTTATACAAGGATTTCAGAATTTCTCTGGCTTCTGCTACATAACGGCTCGTGTTGTTCCGGGAAATAAATTTTTCAATTCCGTCGATTTTTTCCTGCCGGCTCAGGCCGGAACCTTGCATACTTTTCTTGAGCGACCCCCATTGGCGCCCTGCTGTGGCATCCAGATCCATCCGTTGGAGATTTTTTTGGATCTCTTTATTGTTGGAAGAGTCAGGATAGGCTGTCATGTATGCCATGTACAAACGCCTGGCGCTATCAGCATCCACCTCTAGGACCTGGGTCTGCAAAACAAGATAATCCTTTTCCATCAGCATACGGTTCTGAATGGTCTGTACCTCGCCGGTATCCAAATAGGCTGAAAAAGCCGTCAGGTAGTCGTCACATATCGTTAGGCACGTGTCCCACATGGCATCCCGTTCACATATCGCGATCTCTCTTTTGAAGTTCATATAGGACTCGCCCAGTGTCTCCGAAAACATCTGTTTCACGGAATCACGGTGCTTACCCTGGGGATAAAGAGACAGGTAGTTTTTATACAAATCAATCTTCTGGATATAATCTTTTTCCCCCGGATTCCTTAAGTTGCTGAAAACAATATCTTCCGACAAACCAGACATCTCAGAAACAGCTTGTTGAATATCTTCCGCATGTGGCGTATTGGGATACTTTTCCAGAAACCGGGTGTAGATCGCTCTGGCATTCTCCTCGAACGCCTGGTCAATCGGCAGTTTATTGACCGCATCAATGGTCTTTTGATAATTGTCATCCTCGTTTTGCAGCCAGATTTCCTGAAGTTTCATTTCGGCCCTGGTGGTATCCTCTCCAGGCTCATGCGTATTGATAAAATCCATCAGCAGTTTTTCCTGCGCATCCGCAATCGTGAGCTGCTCCACCTTGGTCATGAGCTGCTGATAGTCGCTGGCAACGGGGTCCCCCTTTATGCCCTGAAAAATAAAATACCCGGCAACACACAGAATCAAGATCGCCAATACTGCCACCATTGCCATGGGGAACTTTTTTTTCGGCTTTAAGTTGCTTGCGGCTTTGTTCACCGTCTGACGTTTTGCATTCCGGGATGTATCCTTCTGAATCAAGGCGTCGTCGATAGCGTCATCGGCTTCAGGTTCTTTTTCCTGTGGCTCAGGGGGTATCTCTTCAGCAGGTCCGTCTGATTGCTTGTCAGGGTTTTCTTTTTCCGGGGCGACTTCTGTCCTGTCGGTTTCTATAGTCGGTTTCGACATCTCCGGCTTGGGTACCGGTGGTGGTGCACCTTTTTCAAATTCCCGCTGATCCTTCTGTCTCATGCTGTCCATGAGCAGGTGTATCAGAGGTAACTTGATTTCATCCTGGGTTCGGCCCACTGCCTTGAGAATTTCGATGCCGGGATTGTCCCAGCCGAGAATGGCGTATGCCGCGTCCTTGTGTTTCAGTTCGTCGGTTTCTGCGTCGATGAGGTTACCATTAAGAAGATGCAGCATACCGGTGTTATCTTCGGAGCTGATCCTCAACGAACACGTGGACCCCTCCATTTCCGACATTTGCAAAAACGACGGCAGGCTGATCCCCTGCACCTGGCCTGCCAGACCGCTTTCCACCTCCTCCGACACCCGATGGGCAATGGTTTCCGTTACCAGTTTTTCCAGTTTTTCATAGTCATCATCCGACATGACAGGGTTGTACAAACCCAGATGAACGGTAATGACATTGACCTTTCGCTGCCACGGGAAAAGTGCTCCATACAGCTCGCACTGGTTGATTTTTTTAAGGAACAGCGTCTGGTCCTCCTTGACACCGCCCAGATAGCTGATGGTGAGGTTGTCAATCAGATCACTTGAGAGAGGTTCCCCTGCCCGTTTGACGGGCTCACCAAAAAAAGCACCCAAAGCCGCTTCGAGAGCCGCCATCTCTTTTTCTTTGGAAATGGCATGGTAGAGGCTTACACCATCCTCGGATACCCGGCGATCCATTTCCGGCAGCTTGTCCACCATCTCGACAAGCTCCAGAAAACCGGCCAATTGCGCCTGATTCTCTTTAAGAGCTTCGAGTTCCGATCCGCCGCTACCCAGTATTTCCAGTATAGTGTCCTGGTCCATAATAAGCTGTAGGCTATAGGCTGTAAGCTGTAAGCTGCTTAGGGCTTACGGCTTATGGCTTATAGCTATCCTTTATGATAAATTTCTAAATACCTTCTCTGCAGCATCCACCGTCTTTTCAATATGCTCTTTCTCATGGGCCGCCGATATAAACATGGATTCGAATTGCGATGGGGCAAGATATACCCCCTGCTCACGCATACCCGCAAAATAAGCGGAGAACATTTCCAGATTGGACGTTTTGGCATCCTCTATATTTTGAACGGACTGTCGGGTAAAAAACAGGCCCAGAATGGAAGCGACCCTGCCGACCTGGGCAGAAGCGCCGGTCTTTTCGATAGCGGCACATAACCCCTGTTCCAGGCTTTCAGCACGTTTGTCCAGGGATTCATAAAACCCCGGTTGTTTCAGTTCGTTCAACATGGCAATCCCTGCCGACATGGCCAATGGGTTCCCGGACAAAGTTCCCGCCTGATAAACCGGCCCTTCCGGGGCAATTCTAGACATGATCTCTCCACTGCCACCGTAAGCGCCCACGGGCATTCCCCCGCCGATGATCTTTCCCAGTGTCGTAATGTCCGGCATGATGTTGTAAAACTCCTGGGCACCGCCGTATGCCACACGAAAACCGGTAATGACCTCGTCAAAAATGAGGATACTGCCGGTCTCATGTGTCAGTTCACGCAATGCCTCCAGAAATCCTTGTGCGGGTGGTACCAGTCCCATGTTTCCCGCTACGGGCTCAACAATCACACAGGCCACGTCTGTCCCCTTTTCCTTCATAATATGGTTAATCTGAGCGATGTCGTTGTAAGGAAGGGACAAGGTCTTTTCGGCAAAGCATTCCGGCACGCCCGGGCTGCCGGGTATACCCAGTGTCGCCACACCCGAGCCTGCTTCCACCAGGAGCGTGTCGGCATGACCATGGTAGCATCCATCAAATTTGATAATCAGATCCCGCCCGGTAACCCCTCTCGCCAGGCGGATGGCACTCATGGTGGCCTCGGTGCCGGAATTGACAAACCGCACCATCTCCATGGAAGGAACCGCCGCCACCACCATCTCCGCCAGTTCGATTTCAAGATCCGTGGGAGCGCCAAAACTGGTACCCCGCTTCAGGGTTGAAGCAATGGCATTGAGTACGGAAGGATGCCGGTGTCCCAGGATCATAGGGCCCCAGGATCCCACATAATCGATATAGCCGTTACCGTCTGCATCGTAAATCATGCAGCCGTCTGCCCTATCTATGAACAGGGGATCGCATCCAACAGACTTGCAGGCACGTACCGGACTGTTCACACCCCCGGGAATGACTTCGACGGCGTGCTCAAATAAAGATCGTGATTTTTGATAGTTCATGAATTACATATCCTTTCATAAATAAAGTTAGGTACAATTTTATTTATCAGAGACGTGAAATCAGGTCAAGCATCCCGATTTTGTTCATAGTTCCGAAAAAATGTTTATAATGGGTGAATATTGCGGTATAGACATACTCAATAGTAGTAGGCGGGGTGGCAATTTAACCTATTGCATCCAAACTTAGCAAGCAAATCTGAATAGAAGAATGAGATTTCTGGTGATCCATGCCCCACACAAATGATCTGAAAAAAAAAGCCAAATTCCTCAAATACGTCCTGGGTCTGAGGCCGGATGAATTCGGCCTGGTGCTGGATAAGGAGGGGTATGTCAAAATCAAGGAACTTCTCAAGGCCGTTCATGAAGAAAACGGGTGGCGGTCGTTTCGCCAGGCAAATATCAACGAGATGATGATATCCCTGCCGGGCCCACTCCTTGAAATCAGCGAAAACCGTATTCGCGCCAAGGATGGACAACAGATCCCCAAACGAGTATCACCGGAAAACCTGCCAAAACTGCTTTTTACCTGTATCCGCCCAAAAGCGTTGCACGCGATTCTCGAAAAGGGAATTCTTCCCATGGGCCGCAACCATGTAATTCTCTCATCTGACAAAAATATGGCCAAAAGGATTGGCAGGCGAATCGATGCGTCTCCGGCATTGTTGACAGTCAGCGTCGATAACGCCATTCAGCAGGGAACACTCTTTTTGCAGGCCGGCGAGAATCTTTTCCTGGCCAGAAGCATTCCCGTGGACTGTTTCACGGCACCACCACTGCCGAAAGAACCGAGGGTGGCGAAACCCAAAGAGCCCCCCAAATCCAGAAAACAGGACAGGTTCCCCGGCAGTTTTTTCCCGGAGATGACCGAGCAAATCGAAGTTATCGAACCCAAAAAAATGACCCGCAAGCAGCGCAGGGAAAAGGATATCGACTGGAAAAAATCGCGGAAACAGACACGACGGCGGTAAAAATCCAGGCATTAAAACGAAAGCCACCACCAAGGATATTTTGACAGCAGTCAGAGAATCCAGGGAAAGATTTGCCGAATGGAACCCCACGGGGAAACCCGTGGTCCCATTAAAATACCCGTCTTCGCCTTCGGCTTCCGTCTTCGCTCTGCGAGCTACGACGTGACAAGTCCGTCTTCGCTCTGCGAGCTACGACGTGACAAGACACCGCGGTTATCCGCCTTGCCTTATGGGTGACATCGCGCCGTAGCAATTAACCTTTGCTTTTGCATTCATCCACGGGCAAACCCGTGGTATTCTGCGAAGGCGGCTAAAATTGTTGCACGAAAAGAAAATCGAGATTCAAAAGCTATTTTCGAGTTTCAATTTTCTTTTTGACAAGTCGATTCATGATTGATATGTGAGTTTTTTGTTCAATGAATGAAATTATGGAACAAGTTCAGAGGGCCGTTAGCTCAACTAGGCAGAGCACCTGACTCTTAATCAGTAGGTTCCGAGTTCGATTCTCGGACGGCCCACCATATAAAATCAAGGGGTTAGCAGTTATTTTGCTAATCCTTTTTTTGTTTCTGCTACCATTTTGCCAAAGTTTCGCCAAAAATGGCTTATTGCTTTTCTTACTTATCGTTATCGATTTGCTTGTTTGGGACACACTAATCACCAAGTCCAACCGCATCGTCAATATATTTGCTGTATACCCTTGACTTCGAACACCTTCAACCGTTTCTGTAATAGAGCGAAATATTCTTTTATGATATTTTGTGTGGGTACAACTATGTTGGAGATGAACCAGATTTCAAAGAACTGAAACACATGTGTTCTATCCCAAAGCCTTTTACTCATACTCAAGTGCGATACCGTTCATGAAACTGTGGTAGACATTAGTTGCCCCGCCTCCAGCTGGCAGAGTTCCTGTAGTCACCGATTCCCATTCCTTTATGATAACAATACCTTCTGCGCCCAGTTCGCGAGCCGTGGATTTGAGGGATTCTATCATCCGGTTTCTACTTTTATTATTGAGGGGCCGGGTATCGGTAACCATTAGATCTGCTAACTTTTTATAAGATACTCCGACCTCATCGAATGAATTGAAAATGTCCACTTCGCCTGAATTTTGATGACCCACTTGAATATGGATTTTTTGAATTTCGGTTTTCGGTAGGCATCCGATCATAATTAACGATATCGCAATTAAAGCAATCCACTTGATCTTCATAGCGTCCTCCTATCTGGTTTCGTTAATACTTATTTCACGATTCCCATGATTTCCTTTGTTAAAACCGCATCAGAAATTGAGGCTGGTAATATTATTCTTAAGTTAACTTATGCATGTAAAACTTTATGCCTACTTAAAAAGGAATCTTCATAATTGCAAAGTTTTTTTATTGCCGAACTTGTGATTTATGGAGATAAAACGTTCAAGTACCATACAGATACCATCATTAGGGTCATAAGAATACAATTCGATACTTTCATCTGTAAAATGACTTATACCCTTTTCATCAGGATAAAGTCTTGTATACGAGAATGCCTTATTCTGTGCTTCCGTAAAAGCGGATATATTGACTTCTTCTTCACAGTACTTCTCCTTTCTCAGGTGAGTTGCATGTTCAAAGAGGAGTAATTTTAATTGTATATATTACGAGCTTTCTGGATATTTATAAACGTTTAAACCAATAACGGCATTAGTCCCCTCGATCTTCTGGTTGCCCTTTGTACTGGCGATGGTTATCGTTTTCCCAGATTTCGAGAGCCCACTTTCTAATGATAAATCAACTTCGATAATCAGTTTGTTGTCTTTAACTTCCCATTTCACATTTTCCATGATGCCTCCTATTATTCATACCGACATTTTTATCTTTCTCCTCCACAATAAATGTTTAATACCATCAACTGGCGACCTGCTCAACAAGCTATTATCAATGACAATGGCGGAATGCATAATATTCTCGACCTGACACCCATGAATGATGGTATCTGTAGTTTTATCAGGGTGGTGACTCCATCAATCACAGTTCCTATATCCACCAAATTAAACCACGTTCCTCATATTCTCACCTCATAAAATCCGCATTTTATTAATCAGGGACGCCGCTTTTCGGGGTGCACACCCTATCCCGTGGTGGTGGAATTGACAAATTATTTGAAATAATGTATAATGATATATAATTTAGCAAAATTATCATACAGGATGGAAGCAATGCATATCGAAAACCGCTATGTAAAAGATCGCCGAGTTCACGTAGATAGAAGATTAGGTACAACTCCAAAAGGAAAGATTGGACCAGAGCGGAGAACGAAAAATGATCGCAGGGGCTATCTTGATAGAAGACTCGCGTCGTGGTCGTGGCATTACTAAATCACCTCTTGAGTAAGATAATCGTCACCTCCGATGGTTCATGGTTTGACTCTGCAGTGTACAAAGGGTTTGTGCGTTGCGGAGCCGCTCCATTTCAAGCAACTTTTTCAATTTTCTTGCCATGAGCCCCATCCGCAAGCCTCTGAAGGGTCCGGTCCAACCGTTGGACTTTCGTCCTCAGGTCGTAATAATAAAACTCCCACTCAGGTTTCTGCAGGTAATTAGAAAAGATTAAATATGAATAATGCATCGACTTTAATGTGGGGAGTGATAGTTGGATCAATCGGCTTAGGTTTTTTTGTTTATGGCAAAAAACAAAAAACGATTGTCCCGATTCTTTGCGGTATCGGATTAATGGTATCCCCATATTTTATTTCAAATATATACATTCTGGTTTTTTCAGGTATTGTTTTAGTAGCATTACCGTTTTTTATTAAAATATGAAGTGGTGAGGGTATCTGGCCTGAAACCTGTTGATGTCTCCAACAAAAACAAGGTTATCAGGCACCCGAAAATCTACCGGTGTGCGATTATTATCACCACCAACCTAATCTTGCATTGGCAAGCCTTTCCGTGATACCGTGGGGATGTCCAAATGGTATCGGCAATAATCTGGTTGAATTTGATAACTGGACATCTCTCCATAAATCAAAGGTTCCAATGTGATTCATACAAAATGAATTGAAGCAGATTATATCAATGTCTAACCAAATATTCAAATAAACCATCGGAAAATCTTGAGGGCTATTACTATGAAAAAGCACAACATTGTTAAAATTAGGACGTTAGCCATAGTTTTGATGACATTGTTTCTAACTATCATAATTGGCTGTGCGACAGGTCAAGTGAAGCAAAAGAATGATATCTCAAGCGGGGATACAATTGTCGTTGGCGATTATAAGTTAAAAGTGCCAGATGGATATGTAGGGATCACGTCAAGTGAAGTGCCACCAATGATAAAGAAAATGGCCAAAAGGACCGGAGAGCATATCTCCGACGGTATCTATAACAAATATGTCGGTACGGTGATTTTATTTGGATACCTCGAAAAGATTGACCAAGATGCCGAATTTAAAATTATAAAAGACCTTGCAGTAGTGATAGACAAAGGCATTTTACAGGAAGAATTACGAAAAAAGGCAGGCAAGGATTTTGAGCACTTAACTGTGGAATCTCAGGCATTTTCTGCCACAGATGAGAATTTAATATTCAGTGCAACCGTTTCGTGGGCTTTTTTTGAGACGTCAATTCAGTTCGTACTAAAAAGAAACCAGCAAACGCCTGCTAAAAAGGGTCGAATTATTGCGGCTGCATTATCAAGACAGACCCTAACAGATGCTTCAAAATTGGATGTATTAGACATTTTAAACTCAGCCCAAGACGCCCTATTGTCGAAATTATAAAATAAAAGACTTCTGGCATTAGTCTTCATTTCCCCAGTGGTAACATCTCCAACAAAAACAAGGTTATCAGACCTCCAAAATTTTACCGATGTGCGAAAATAATCACAGATTAAAAGGGTGAATCAGAGCCATGGATTTGCCCCTTTTTTATTGGCACAAAGCAGCGTTTTTAGGACCTAAAGTTTGACACCTGATTTAAAGATGCGATAGACTGCATATATTCAGATCATATCTGCACTGATTACGGGGAAACTGATACTGGGACTTATCTCCAACTATCTGTACTTGGATTGATATTGTAATATCATCAATATTGAATCCAACGGTTCTAATTTCTTCCGATCCCTCTCCACAAATCTCTATCTGACAATAATCGTTTTTCACGGTGGCGTAAAGAAGTCTTTAGCCGAGGACA
>Ga0190293_1000103_pt1 | contig 29362 bp, 27 predicted proteins | sample 48693001_MG_FD_161671 | JGI IMG/M metagenome (GOLD analysis project Ga0190293, IMG submission 161671) | Hydrothermal vent microbial mat bacterial communities from Southern Trench, Guaymas Basin, Mexico - 4869-30-0-1_MG | ecosystem: Environmental > Aquatic > Marine > Hydrothermal vents >...
CATAGGGGGCGGGATTGTAGGACTTTCTGTGGGATATTATTTAACCAAAAAAGGGTTGAGAACCATTGTAATCGAGAAAAAATATACAGGTTCAGGATCAACCGGACGGTGTATCGGCGGGATAAGGATGCAGTTCTCCACTGAAGCTTCCATCAGGCTTATGCAGGAAAGTATGTCTCACTTCATCGGAATGGAGAAAGAGTTCGGGTTTTCTGTGGAATTCCTGGCCGGAGGTTATCTTTTCCTTGCTCATTCGGAAGAAAAACTTGATGCATTCAGGGGAGTAATGACACTTCAGAAAAAACTTGGTCTGAATGTAAAAGAACTAAATCCTGAACAATGTGAAGAGCTTGTCCCCGGAATTAATACTGAAGGACTGAAAGGTGGTGTCTATTCCCCGGATGACGGGCAGGCTTACCCTTTCAAGGTTCTCAAAGGGTATATAAACGGAATGAGAGATAATGGTTCTGTAGTGAGGACTTTTACTGAGGTTACCGGGATTAAAATTGTTGATGGAGCGGTTACCGGTGTTGAACTTGAAAATGGAGAATTTCTGGAATCTCCTGTTGTAGTTAATGCCGCCGGTCCATGGGCGGTGGAAGTAGGTAAAATGGCGAAAATTGAACTTCCGATATTTCCTGAAGAACATGAAGCCCTTATTTCTGACCGGTATGAACATCTGTTCGATCCGATGGTAGTAGATTACAGGCCGGATGGATGTTATTTTCAACAGATGGTAACAGGCCAGATAATCGGATGTTATACGCCTGTCCCAAACAAACCCGGGAAGCAGACCTCTTCAAGTTCTGAATTTCTCCTGGAAATGTCGAAGAGAACATCAAGGCTCATCCCCAAACTTAAAGATCTTAATGTACTCAGGCATTGGGGCGGAAGCTATTCAATGACCCCTGATGGAAGTCCTATAATTGACAAGACCGGAACTAAGGGGTTTTATGTGGCAGCAGGAATGTCGGGCCATGGATTTATGTTCGGGCCTGCGATCGGGAAATATCTTGCTCAGATAATTACAGAAGGGACATATCCTTTTGACTGGGATGAATTCAAACTTGAAAGGGATTTTTCCAGAAAAGAAATTATGAAGTGACAATGACACTCTGGCTGATTCTGATAATTCTTGGTTCTATAATGATAATCGAAGCACTTCCAATGTTTATTGCTCCTCTGAAGATGAAGGAATACTACAGGAGGATCGCAGATACAGATCCCAGGACCCTGCAGATCATGGCATTTGTGATGATCATCACAGGCCTGGTGATAGTTTTTCTAGTGAGGACGAAAATATGCTTATAAATATTGATGGAAACAAACTAACAATTGACGAATTTCTTAAAATATCAAAAGATGGCGCCAGAGTAGGATTAACTGATGAAGCAAAATCTGGAATTCAACTGGCCCGGAAAACTCTTGAGGATTTTATAAAAACCGGGAAGGCCTATTATGGAATTAATACCGGATTCGGTGCTCTTGCATCAAAGAGAATTAATAGCTCTGACCTTAAACAGCTTCAACGAAATCTTATAAAGAGCCACACTGCAGGTGTTGGTGATCCTCTTCCGGATCATGTTGTCAGGGGTACGATCCTGTTGAGGGCAAATGTACTTGCCAAAGGTTATAGTGGAGTAAGGCTGAAAGTGGTGGAATTGCTGCTTGAATTATTAAACAGGAACATCCTTCCCATTCTCCCTGCAAAGGGGTCTGTAGGGGCATCGGGGGATCTTGCGCCACTGTCTCACCTTGCTCTTTCTCTTCTTGGTGAAGGAAAGGTAAAGTTTAAAGGAGAGATCCGGGAAACGTCTGATGTATTCAGAGAAGAGGGGATAACTCCACTTGAATTGGTTGAGAAAGAGGGCCTTGCATTGATTAACGGTACTCAGGTTCTTACTGCAATAGGGATATTCAATCTTGTCGATAGTGAAAATCTTGTTAAAATCGCAGATATTGCAGGCGCATTGACATTTGAAGCTCAACTTGGTAACCCATCGCCGTTCTTTGAAGAGATCCAGATGGTCAGATCATATTCCGGCCAGATCAATACAGCAAAGAATATTATGAGGCTTATCAAGGATTCACCTTTGTGGGCCTCACATAGTGGGAAGAATAAGGTTCAGGATGCATATTCTGTCCGCTGCATTCCTCAGGTGCACGGGGCTATACGTGATACTCTTGATCATGTGAGAAGAATACTTGAAATTGAAATAAATTCTGCAACTGAAAATCCTCTTATATTTCCCGAAAGGAAAGAGATCCTGTCCGGTGGAAATTTTCATGGTGCTCCGGTTGCATTTGCAATGGATTTTATGTCAATTGTGATGACCGAACTTGGAAATATCTCCGAGAGAAGGATAGACAGGGTAATAAATCCGGCTACAAACATGGACCTGCCTCCTTTTCTTATCGAGGATAACGGCCTTAATTCAGGTTTCATGATCGCTCATGTTACTGCTACGGCATTGACATCGGAGAACAGGACCCTCGCACATCCTGCTTCGGTTGATAATATTCCAACTTCAGCAAATCAGGAAGATCATGTCAGCATGGGCAACTTTGCAGCAAGAAAAGCTGGCGAGATAGTCGGAAATGTGAAATATATTCTGGCTATTGAGCTGATGGCTTCGCTGCAGGCCCTGGATTTTTATGAGGAAAAAACATCTCCAAAACTCGAGAAAGTTAAAAGTGTTGTCAGGAGAGAAGTACCTTTCCTGAAGCAGGATTCAAGGATGGATGTCCTCTTTGAAAGTATAGTAAAAATGATAAACAGTGGTGAGATAGTTAAAGCTGCGGAATAAAATATTATGATCATTCTTTTAAAGAGGATAATATCATTTGTTATCTTTATGCTGATAGGATTTTTCTTTTATAAAGTTGTAGTAAAAGGTGATAAGAATTTTTTTAACCTGAAAAGCCGGAGAGGTAAAAAAAAAGAGGATGGGATCGAAAGGATGGAAAAGGATCCTGTGTGCGGTACTTACGTTCTGGAAAAAACTTCATTTAAATTAAAATCAAGTGGTGAGTTATACTTCTTCTGTTCCGAAAAATGCAGAGAAGAATACATCTCCCACCTCAAAAAATGAAATGATTGGGGACGGTACCCTTTCATGTCATTTGTAAAGTTAATGTTTTGGTACCGTCCCTAAGCATTGCATTTTAGAGACAGAAGTTTGAGATAGTTTTGTAGATTGGTCCGGAGAGGGTTAAGGTACTGCTCAACAATTGGAAGGAGGATATCTCCTGTTCTCCGAAAGAGTGGTCAGATAGCCTGTCAATTTCAGTTATGAGATCCGGATGCACCTTCCCGTATCTATTTCTTCCGAGTGTTATATGCGGTGAAAATTTCCTTTCCTCTCTCGGGAAACCGAGTGGTTCCAATCCGGATTCGATCTCATTGAACAGTGAATTTAACCCGTCTGAATGTTCAATACCCGCCCATAGTATCCTCAATTCATCACCTCTTCCGAACTTGCCCAGTCCGGTAAATTTAAGTGTGAATCCGGAAGCAGAGATTTTTTTATCAAGTATTTCTATTATTTGATCTCTCTTTTCTGTTTCTCCCAGAAATTTCAGGGTAAGGTGAACATTGTCTTCATTAACCCATTTCATTTGGGATGCCCTCTCCTTCAGGTTCCTGCATATCTCACATAATTTTTCTCTTACCTGTTCAGAAAGTTTTATCCCGATGAAGAGTCTCATTACTTATTATTATTAATAAAATTCTGGAAAATTCAACAAAAGAAAATCTCCTAATATTGTCTCCCCCTTTTAGGGGGGATTAAAGGGGGGCTTATTCAGAAAATGTCAAGCACCGTCCCCAATGCAACTAAAAAAAACTTCAATTCATTTGATAATCAGGTCAAAAAATAAATATTTTTTGAGATTTATTCATTATCATTTGTATTTAGAGGAAGAGTGGGTAAGTATGAAAATTTTTTTGACCGTATGTTTTGTGATTCTTTTCATATCACAATCTCTATCTTTCGGGAGTGAGATCATAATTACAAAACCTGGAATGGGGAAACCGATCCTTACAGGGAAAATCATGAAAGTAGAATGGGAGTTTTCGGCACAAGCTGCCAGTGGTTTCAGAGTTTATTTATTAACGAAGGATTACAAGCTGATATTTAAATCTCCAGGTTCTTCCGTATCCTCGCCCTTTTCATTTAAAGTTCCACATTTTTATAAGACAGCTGATATGCCTAAAAAATTACGTGTGAATGGGATATATATTATCAGGGTTAACACTACTGATCATCTCTTCGCAGCTGATAAAAATGTAATAATAAAATATAACTGGAAACCCCCAAGGATTGTATTGAAAGATCTTAATTGATATTTTAGATTTAAAATATTCAAAATTTTAATACCCTGTTTTATTTTAGACAATTTTTCTGTATAATAATTTTTTGTTATTAACCTTAACAACATAGGAGGACTAAATGTCTATAGTATTAACAGGGGAAGGGCTTACCGTAGAAAAAGTGGTTCGGATCGCAAGACACAATGAAAAGGTAGAGTTAGGTAAAGATGCACTCGACAGGATCAAAGTTTGCAGGGCAATGCTTGAAAAAAAGATCGTTGCCGGCGAAATCATGTATGGAGTGAATACCGGAATTGGAGAGTTCTCCGAAGTTGTTTTAGATGATGATCAGGTAAAAGATTTTCAGAAATATTTAGTTTATAATCATGCCGCCGGAATCGGGGATCCCGCACCGATCGAATATGTCAGGGGTGCAATGGCCGGCAGAATAAATGTACATGCTCATGGCAATTCAGGTTGCAGGCCTGTAATAACCCAGACACTTGTTGAAATGCTGAACAAAGGCGTGACACCATTTGTCTGCCAGAAAGGTTCAGTTGGTGCTTCAGGTGACCTTGCTCCAATGTCTCAGATCGCACTTCTACTTATGGGTGAAGGGCAGGCTTATTATAAAGGCGAACTCCTTGATGGAAAGGAAGCCATGGACAAAGCCGGTATAGAGATTCCTGGCCTGGAAGCTCGTGACGGCCTGGCTACAATAAATGGATCAAATGTTCTGACTGCAATGTCAGCAATATTAATATATGATACGAACAACTGGTTTAAGCAGGCTGAGATCGCCGCTGCAATGTCATTGGAGGCACTTAAGGCCAACATGAAACCATATACTCCGCTTCTACATGAAGTTAGGGGTTTCAAAGGGGCAGTCCGGAGTGCCAAGTCGATAGGAAAACTTGTTACAGGTGGAGATCTTGTAGATGGAAGGATAAAGTGTAAAGTTCAGGATGCATATTCCATGAGATCATCACCTCAGGTTATCGGTGCTGCTCATGATGCTCTTGAATATGCAAAATCGCAGGTAGAGATCGAACTTAATGGTGTTGGCGATAACCCGATCTTTTTCCCGGATAAGAACCTTCAGATATCCGGTGCAAATTTTCAGGGATCTCCTGTCTCTCTTCCCATGGATATGGTTGGAGCCGCTATAACAATGGTAAGTGTAATGTCTGAAAGAAGGATGAACAGACTGAATCATCCTGCGTTGAGTGTAGGGCTTCCTGCATTCTTAACAAAGGGAGGCGGTATGTTCTCCGGACTTATGCTCTCACAATACACCGCAGATATGCAGATCGTTGAACAGAGAATACTTTCGACCCCGGCATCAATTCAATCGATCCCGGCTGCAGCAGACCAGGAGGACTTTGTTTCGATGGGGATGAATACCGCCATCAAAAATTTCCAGATCCTTGATAATGCTTATGGCATACTGGGAATAGAATTAATGGCTGCTGCTCAGGCACTCGATTTCAGAGAATTTAAATTCGGTAAAGGTGTTACGAAGGCAAAGGAAGTAATCAGAAAGTATGTTGATTTCCTCGAAATCGACAGGCCGCTATATCCGGATCACACAGCAATGCAGAAGCTGGTAAAATCCTGTGAGATCCTTGAAGAAGTAGAAAAGGAAATAGGAAGCCTGGAATAAATAAAACTCAGAATCTGTAAATGATCCCTGCCTGCAAGGTCAGGTATCTGAAATTTTCTTCACTGAAAGGATATTTGTATATAAGAAAGGTCTGGAATCCGAAATTTTCCAGTTGGAAGAATTTTGTGCCGATCCCTGCTTCTGCCCCCCAGTATTTTGTCTCTTTGAGGCCGGACTCACCGTCTGCCTGAAAACTATTATAATTTGCGCCGATCAGCATGGTGATTCTCCAGCCGTTCTTCAAAACAAAAATATCGTAATGTGCATTTATTTCACCGCTGTATATTAAAAAGGAGTAATTATCCTTAATATTTGAATCAGATATACCTTCCTGTCTCAGGAATTCATAATTCTGGTGGCCGAAGTTGACGGTCAATGAGGGAATAACTGATAACTTTGAAGTGACCGGAACGATAATTCCTGCGTTAAAACCCATTCCAAGTTTATTTCGCTTGCTTTCCAGAAAATTATATCCTCCGGACTGGTAGATAGTTTCGGTTTTGTCGAAGAAATCTGAACTTCCAATATTATAGTTAACGTTAAATACAATCCCGAAACCGGAAGAGAAAACCGGAAGTGAAGTAAGTGCTAAAACAAGTATAATGATCACTTTTTTATTCATAGAAAGCTCCTTATCAGTTCAACGATAGATTATATACGAAACGGGTGGCTAATAAGTTCAAAAATTTAATGATTTGAGAAACCTTTTCCTCTTGTTAACGTATATTTAGATATTGTTTAAGTTTTTCTCGATAGGAGGAATTTATGAGAAGATTATTAATAGCAATTATTGCGGTCGCATTTCTTTTTTTCATTTCCGGCTGTAAAACATCTGATACGGATGTAAACAACTTTCAGGTTCTCGCTGTGACAGGATATTCATTTGCTGATATAGGAGAGAATGGCCTTACAAGTATCAATCTATTTCTTTCTGTAGCTAACAAAGGTGATGAGATCGGAACTATAACAGGATGGAAATTCAGGATAATGCATAACATCGTGACTCTTGTTGAGATCGACAATAATAATTATGGGGATTATAATCTCGAACTCTCAGGGAATTTAACCATTCCGGTGGATGAGGTTTCAGAGATATACATTAATACACCACTTCCATTCAGTGCAAATGCTGTTCCGAATGATATGTTATCCTTTGACCCATATACTCCGACCGAGGTTATACTTGATCTGCAGGTAGCAGATAGTGAAGGGAAAACATACACAGTGACAAAGAGAGGATCCTATACTTATGAGAAAGGATTATTTGACAGTGATAAGTATAATATCCTAGGTGACTGGGCATTTAACAGGATCGTAAACGGTGATGCAAAGGCTGCTCAGAAGATCACTTTTGTCGGGACAAAAACATCAGGTAATTTTGTAATTTACAATCTCGGTTCCGGTAAATCTGAAGGATCCGGAAGTTTCATTATTGTTAACTCAAAAGATATTACCCTTCGTGGTATTGACGGTACTACTTACTGGGGTGAATTCAGCAGTGCTGATGATATTTCAGGGACACTTCTGAAAGGGACTGATACAGGGACCTGGTCAGGGAAAAAATTATAATATTTTAAAAATATAGATATTAATTATGACAATCTGTGCCGGTACATCCGGCACAGGATGAAAAACCACTTTCTTCTTTTGCAATATCGATTTTACTTTTTTCTCTTTTGTGTCTTGTTCTTACCTTTTTGTAGTCACCGAAGAACATACCAAAAAGCATAATTGAAAATGCTCCGAGCACAAAAAGAATTACTATTATTAGTTTAATTTCAAACTCCTCTTTACATTTATTAACATTATATCAATTTTTTCGGTTGTCAACCGGGAAGATGGAAAAAGCCTGGGTCATTTTGTCCTTATACACCTCTCCCTCTTTTACAATCATATATACAGGAATAGAATTTTTTACCGCAAATTCATATCCTCTTACCGGGCCCAAAACATCTATTGCGGTTGCAAGAGCATCAGCTTCCATGCAGGATTTCATTATGACCGTTACAGATACAAGTTTATGAGCGATCGGCCTTCCTGTAACAGGATCAATGGTGTGAGAATACCTGATCCCATTCTCTTCAAAATAGTTGTGATAATCGCCTGAGGTTGCCATTGCCAGATCTCCGATCGCAATGATCTCTTTCACATCATTTGAACCATCCGGAGCCAGGACACCGAGCCTCCACTCTTTTCCACCAGCATTTTTACCTCTTACACTTATCTCTCCGCCGATCTCGACAAGGTAATTATAAAAACCCTGAGAATCCAGGAATGAAGCTACCATATCAACACCATATCCCTTGGCAATTGCTGACAGGTCACAATAAACCTCAGGATCATCCTTTCTGACTGACGGAGGTTCATTTCTTATTGATATTTTTTTATATCCGATCTTTTCTCTTACACGATCAATTTCCACATCGTCAGGAATCTTTACCGGTTTCCTGTCTGGCCCGAATCCCCACAGGTTTGTCAAAGGCCCGATGGTGATATCAAAAGCTCCTCCGGTCATCTCGCTTATCCTTACCGAACTGGACAACACAAATGCTGTTTCAGATGATATATCCAACCATGAGGTCTTTTTGAAATTGTTGAATAATGAAATTTCTGAATCAGGTATATAAGTGGACATTTTCATATTAATGCTGCGTAGAAGTGAAGTGATCCCATCCTCAAGTTCTTCTATTTTTCTCGCAGTATCACCCAGAAGCAGGAAATTATTTCTTACTATCTTAATGGTATAGGTTGTCCCCATCGTGTTGCCGGATAAAACGAGGTGGTTATCATCCCGTTTTCCCGGTGAGGAACATGCAGAGAAAAAAAGGGCGGAGAGCAGTAAAATCGATGTTAAGACCTTCCTGTAATTCATCTCCGGCCTCATAAGTTACTTATCCGGAGCTAGCCGCCGAAATCGTCCAGCATTATATTTTCAGGTTCAACGCCGAGGTTTTCAAGCATATCTATGACGGCAGTATTCATCATCGGAGGGCCGCACATATAGAATTCGCAATCTTCAGGAGCCGGGTGGTTTTTGAGATAGTTATCATAAATGATCTGATGAATGAAGCCTGTATAACCTGTCCATTTATCCTCGGGGAGAGGTTCTGATAATCCAATATTCCAATCGAAATTTTTATGTTCTTTTGCCAGTTTATCAAATTCATCAACATAGAACATTTCACGAAGGCTCCTGGCACCATACCAGAAGGATATCTTCCTCTTGCTGTTCAATCTGTTAAGCTGATCAAAAATATGTGATCTCATTGGAGCCATTCCCGCTCCACCACCGATGAATACCATTTCCGCTTCGGTTTCTTTTGCAAAAAATTCGCCATAAGGTCCGGAAACAACAACTTTATCACCGGGTTTCAGATTGAAGATAAATGAGGACATCTGTCCGGGAGGTACGTTAGGGAGTGATGGAGGAGGAGAAGCGATCCTTACATTCAACAGGATAACATCTTTCTCAAGCGGGTAACTGGCCATGGAGTAAGCTCTTATTATGTCTTCTGTTACCTTTGATTCAAATTTCCACTGGTCAAATTTATCCCAGTCGCCCTTATATTCATCCTCAATTATAAAGTCTTTGTAGATCAACTTGTGTGGAGGTGCTTCGATCTGAATATATCCACCTGCTCTGAAATCGATCTCTTCCCCTTTAGGGAGTTCGAGAACAAGTTCTTTAATAAAAGTTGCAACATTATGATTGGAACGTACCGTACAGTCCCATTTCTGGACATTAAAAACTTCAGGATCTATCTCTATCTTCATATTCTGCTTTACAGGTACCTGACAGGAGAGTCTTACACCCTCCCTTGCTTCTTTCCTGGATATTATTGATGATTCTGTCGGTAAGAGGTCACCGCCTCCTTCAAAAACTTTAACGGTACACTGACCACAGGTTCCCCCGCCTCCGCAGGCAGAAGATACGAATATTTTATTATCCGAAAGTGTGTTCAGCAGTTTACCACCGATCGGGACATTGATGCTTAAGTCCGGGTCATCATTTATTAATATTTCAACATTTCCTTTTGGTACTAGTTTTGATTTTGCGATGAGAATGATCACTACGAGAAAAAGAACAACGAAGGTGAACATCCCTACACTGACCAATATTAAATTTAATCCGTTCATTTTTGTTCCTTCCTATAATTGAATTCCGGAGAACAGCATGAATGCCATTGCCATTAATCCGACGGTTATGAATGTGATTCCGAGTCCACGCAGTCCGGGTGGGATATTACTATATCTCAGTTTTTCTCTGATGCCTGCCAGAACAACAATTGCGAGTGCCCATCCTATCCCCGAGCCCAGTCCGTAAACAACACTTTCCGTAAAGTCATATTCCCTCTGGACCATAAGCAATGAACCACCAAGAATAGCACAATTAACAGTTATAAGCGGGAGAAAGACCCCTAGTGCTGTGTACAATTTAGGAAAATATTTATCCAGGACCATCTCCAGGATCTGGACCATGGCGGCGATAACACCAATATAGGTTATGAGGCCGATAAATGTCAGGTCTACATCCGGGAGTCCGACCCACGAAAGAGCGCCCTCTTTCAGGACATGGTTATAGATAAGATTGTTTACCGGAACAGTGATCGTCTGAACTACGACAACAGCGACCCCCAGTCCGAATGATGTATCAACCTTTTTTGAAACGGCAAGATAGGTACACATTCCGAGAAAGAATGCCAATGCCATATTTTCAATGAAAATCGATTTAATAAAAAGACTTAAGTATTCTTCAAACATTTTATTATCCCTTCTCTATTTGATCTTTTTTTATTGTCCGGGTAAACCAGATCAGAAATCCGATCAGGAAGAATGCACTTGCCGGAAGCAATAACATTCCGTTCGACACATACCAGCCGCCATCTGTTGTAAGTGGGAGTATAGTGTGCCCGAGTAATTTTCCCGATCCGAACAATTCTCTGACAAATCCGACAGCCACGAGTACAAATGCATAGCCGAGTCCGTTCCCGATCCCGTCTATGAAACTCATCCCCGGGGGGTTCTTCAGTGCGTATGCTTCCGCTCTTCCCATTATTATACAATTTGTTATTATAAGGCCGACATAAACTGACAATTGTTTACTAACATCGTAGAAATATGCTTTTATTAATTGATCCGCTATTATTACGAGTGAAGCAATTATTGTCATTTCAACAATGATCCTGATACTGCCCGGGATATGATCTCTTATTATACTTACAGCCAGATTCGAGAATGCCAGAACAAATATAACTGCCAGTGACATAACAAGAGATGTCTCAAGTTTTGATGTAACCGCCAGTGCTGAACAGATCCCGAGAACACCGAGCATGATAGGGTTATCATTGAGAATCGGGTCTAATAGTGTTTTCTTTAGTCTACTCATTGTCGTTCCCCTTCATGTTGTCGATTAGTTTTTTAATATATGGGCCATATCCGGTCGAGCCCCAGTCCTTCCCGTCAAAACCGAGCCAGAATCTGACAAGGTTGTTTATTCCACGAGTAGTCAATGTGGAGCCTGAAAGTCCGTCGATCTGAGATTTTGCCTCAGGCCGCTCTTTTAAAACAACTCCTTTGATCACTTCAATCTTCAGGTTGACCTCATCTCCGGAAATATTGAATGCTGTTTTATCTTTCCACTGACCTTTCCATTTCGGGTTGTCAACCTCACCGCCGAGTCCGGGTGTCTCTTCATGTTTATAAAAAGTGAAACCTCTGATAGTGCTCATGTTTTTGTCAAGGGCAAGGAGTCCGTACATAGTAGACCATAATCCCCGTCCGTACATGGGGAATATCCTCTTTATGATCTCTCCACTTCCATCGGGATTCATAACATTATAAATGATCATCCTGTCAGGACGTCTCTTTATATCTGCAATATCTTTATCCGAAGGTATTTCACTTGAGTAGGCCGGGTCTTTTGCCAGGGCCTCAATATCAAAGTTCTCAGGTTTGATTTTTTCATCAGGGTCAGCTACGATATCACCGCTCTTAAGGTCAACTATGACCGGTTTAATATTCTTCTCGTAAACTGCTTTAATATCTGCATCTTTACCTGCTTCTATTCCGCCTGCCTGGAGTATGTTCTTCAGTTTGTCCAGTTCCTTGTTATCATCCTGGATCGGTTTCAATTGAACATATGCAATTGAAACCAGGACAGAGCAGATAAGGCAGACCCCAATAGCAACACCTATTGTTTTTTTTATGGAATCAGTTGCCATTTCGGAGTATCCTCCTCTTAATATTTTTATTTATTACGATCCGGTCTATGATAGGAGCAAAAACATTTGCGAACAGGATCGCAAGCATCATCCCTTCAGGGAATGCCGGGTTTATAACCCTTATAAGTACAACCAGTAAACCTATCAATAGTCCGTAATAATACTTACCTTTTAATGTCATTGCCGCACTTACGGGATCGGTTGCCATAAAGACCATACCGAAAGCAAAGCCGCCGAGGACGAAATGCCATTCAGGTGTTAACGCGAACATCGGGTTTGTAGCACTTCCTATAAAGTTAAACAGGAGTGACAGCCCGACCATTCCACCCAAAACCCCGGCCATTATCCGCCAGGAACCTATACCGGAAGCGATCAGAATAAATGCCCCGATAAGGCATGCTATAGCTGATGTCTCTCCCATAGATCCGGGGATTGTACCAATAAAGGCATCCAGCCAGGAAATATCGGGTTGAGGGAATCCTTCTGCAAATTTTGCAAGGGGAGTTGCTTTTGTAACACCATCAACTGCAACCCACACTGCATCTCCGGAGATCTGCGCCGGATATGCAAAGAACATAAAGGCCCTGCCGGCCAGGGCGGGGTTGATTATGTTCATCCCGACACCACCGAAAACTTCTTTCCCTATAACTATTCCGAATGAAATACCGAGTGCAACCTGCCATATCGGTATTCCGGGAGGCATTATGAGGGGGAACAGGAGGCTTGTGACAAGAAATCCTTCACTTACTTCATGTTTTCTGATTACTCCGAACAATATTTCCCAGAAAGCACCAACTGCAAATGAAACAAAATATACCGGTAAAAAATAGAGCATTCCGATAATTGCATTTGAAATAATACTGCCGGCATCATATCCACTGCCAAGCAGTGCGACAATGCTTCCTCTCCAGCCGTCGATTGCACTTTTTCCAAGATTAGCCAGTTCAATATTGATCTGGAGCCCTGTATTATAAAAAGCAAAAAGAGTTGCCGGGATAAGTGCATAAACAACAACCATCATCATTCTCTTCAGGTTAATTGCATCCCTCACAAACGTAGGTTTTGCTGCAACTTCACCTGAAGTATAGACGAAGAAATCGAATGTGTCCCATAACGGCTCCAGTTTTTCGAGTTTCCCGCCTTTTTTGAAATGCTTCGATTGATTATCTAAAAATTTTCTTAAAAATTTCATTATCCTTCCTTCTCGATCAATGTAAGGTTTCTTCTCAAATAGGTGCCGTAATCATTCTTGGCGGCACATACGAAAGTACAGAGTGCAAGGTCCTCTTCAATAAGTTCAAGGCAGCCGAGCTTCTCTGCTTCCTCCACATCATCAACTGCAAGAGCACGCAGCAGATACGTGGGGATAATATCCAGAGGCATTACTTTGTCATAGTTCTCGACAGGGATAATTGCCCTTTTTCCTCCTTCCAGAGAAGTAGTGAGGTCAAATTTCTTTTTTCTGAAAAGTGAAGAGATCAGGATATTCTTGACCGAGTATTCTTTGAACCCCAGTCCCAGCCATCCGAAGAACTTCCTCTGTCTTCCTTCTTTTAGTGCTGTGATTTGCTGGTGGAATTTTCCGAGGTATCCGGTGATCTCACAGGCTGTTCTTCCGTCAAAAACAGATCCGGAAATTACTCTGTTATCTCCTTCCCTCAACTCACCTTCCACCAGGTCCTTTATAGCAGCACCGGCTCTTGTCCTGATAAGTCTCGGTTTCAGGATGGATGGTCCACAAAGAGCTACGATTCTTTCCAGAAAGAGGCTCCCCGTAGTGAAAAGCTTTCCAGTTGCAATAACATCCTGCAATCCGATATGCCATACCTTTTTATTTGAATGTACAGGATCAATAAAGTGGATGTGGGTTCCGGCCAGGCCTGCCGGATGCGGGCCGGAGAATTCCTGTACAGATAAAGAGGGGATATTCTCAATACTGATATTATCAGAAGGAGACTTACAAAAATATAATTTTCCTTCAGTAAGTTTTGATAATATCCTGATGCCGTTATTGAGATCTTTCTCTTTCCCTTCGATGATCTTTTCGACGGAGGGGGCAAGTGGATTGGTATCCATTGCAGTGATAAATATGGAATTGGGCACTACTTTCGGATCAGCAACTTTTCCATAAGGGCGCTCTCTTAAAGAGGTCCAATGTCCTGACTCGATAAGCAAAGACATTACTTCTTCCCTTTTCAACGAATCGAGTTTTTCAGGGGCGTAAGATTTAAAGGTTATTTCCTCTTTGCCCTCTAGGTTAATTACGATCGATTCGAAAACCCGCTTAACACCTCTGTTGATCGAACTAACTATTCCAGTTCCGGGGGAAGTGTAATTAATCCCCTCCATTTTCTTGTCGGTAAACAGAAGTTGTCCCGTTTTTACTTTGTCCCCGACAGCAACTTTGAGTGTCGGCTTCATTCCGGGATAGTCATAACCGATGATCGCAACTTTCTCAACATCTCTTCCTTCAGAAATGATCTGATCCGGATCACCCTTTATCGGAAGGCTCAAGCCTTTTTTGATTTTAATTATTCCCATGTTTTAATCCCTAAAATTTAATCGTTTATAATATCATATAAAAACTATATTAACAATAAGTTTAAAACTGTAAAAAAGCAGAATTTTGAACCGGACTGAAATCTGTTGTTTTTCACAATATGGAACTATCTATTCTGCAAAATAGATTGGGGTTTTATTGAAGGTATTTAAGGAGGTGGGATTTACCAGAGCTTTCCTAATTTGTCGAGTTCTTCGAAAGCATATTTCCTGAAAAGGATCTCCCACTCTCTCGAACCTTCCGGAACAGATCTCTTTTGTGACCTTACTCTCTCTTTTGCATCATCCTCGATCTGGTTGAAAAGCCTGAGCTCTTCCATGATGATGTGAAAGATCTTCATCCTCACATCGCCGATGTCTCCATTATAATCGAGTTCCTCATTATCCTTGATATATTCAGTTATCAATGAGGCAAGGAAGTTTACTTTATTACGGGAGAGCTTAAAGGTCATAGGATGATCTCCTCCTGCTCTGCGAGTTTTGACTTAACCATTTTGAACATTTCGTAATAGTCAATATTGGTGTTCCTTATTTCGCTAAGTTTATCTTTTAATATGTCCTTTACTTTGTCATCAAGTAGATCTTCTTTTTCAAGTTCTTTTGTTATCACCATTTCGATCTCAGTAAGCATTTTTTCTTTGTCATCAGTGAGGATCATATCTTCAGACAGTAATCCCTTAACCAGTTTAAAGGCCATCCGTTCTATCTGCTGTCTGTTAAGTCTCATTGCTATTAATATAGCAGACTTTTCCCGATAAATCAACTTTATAGGATATATTGGAATCTGCACAATGTGCAGTAATAACACGCTTTATTCTATCAAATGCTCCTCTTTTACAGGAGGTAAAAATGCAGAAATTATCAATTTTGTTTATTTAATTATCGTTTCCTGAAATATTTTGTCCGGACTTCAGGGATCAGCTTCTTAAGTTTTTTTACCCGTTTCAGAGGAGAAGGGTGTGTAGAGAGGAATTGAGGCGGTCTCTTTCCGCCACCGATCTTTGACATCCTCTGCCAGAATGACGGCGCTGCAACAGGATCGTATCCGGCCCTTGCCATCAGGATCAATCCGATATGATCGGCCTCACTTTCATGTGTTCTGCTGAAAGGTAACAGGAGGCCGATCTGAGCTCCGACACCGTATGCAAGACGGAACAAATTTCTTGTCTCATCCGGTTTATTCCTTAGTGCTACATCAAGGCCGACACCACCGAGTTGAACAAGAAGCATCTGGCTCATCCTCTCGTTCCCGTGCTTTGCGATTGCATGTGCAACTTCGTGACCCATAATAACAGCAAGCCCTGTCTCATCCTTCGCGATCGGTAGTATTCCGGTGTATACTGCAACTTTTCCTCCCGGCATACAGAATGCATTTATTGTTTTACTATCATCAATAAGATTGAATTCCCATTTGAAATTCTTTAATTGGCTCTGGAGGCCTTCTTCCTTCATGAATGCTTCAGCAGCCTTAGCTATCCGGTTACCGACTTTTTTAACAACGGCAACCTGCTTGCTGTCCGTTGACAACCTGGACTTTTTAAGGAGTGTCTGATAGCTTTGCAAAGCCATAGTAGCAAGATTGGAAGATGGTAGAAGGGCAATCCTCTTCCTTCCGGTTATTGGCACAGAAGTGCATGAAGAGAGGAAAAGAAATGTAATTATTAAATAGAAAACAACAAGCGCTACCCTTTTGTTTGAATGGATCATATTTACCTCCGGGATATTTTTTAATTATATTTGAAAACAAAATTATTGTATACCTGTTTGTCTTAAAGTAGCTCTGAGGATTTTTTGCATGTGTAAAAAAAATTATCACTACAATTGTAAAAAAAATTAACAACTTGACAGGATTTGTCAAAAATCAATTGAAATCTAAGGAAAATTTTGATATTGTATTCCTTTTTACGGAGGAGCATCCATGCACAAAATTGTTCAACGTGAAGTATTATCAAAAGATGTGGTCAAACTGGTCATTTCGGCAGAACGGATATCAAAAAGCAGAAAGGCAGGTCAATTCGTTATAGTAAAACTCGGTGAGAAAGGTGAGAGGATCCCTCTGACGATCGCAGATTCAGATTCGGAGAAGGGGACCATAACACTTGTAATTCAGAGAGTCGGATTGACTTCACACAAGTTCTTCAATACTAAAGAGGGTGATGAGGTTACCGATATTGTAGGGCCTCTCGGACTTCCCACTCATGTCAAAAAACTGGGTACTATAATTGCTGCCGGTGGCGGTGTCGGAATAGCTCCTCTCTATCCGATAGCAAAGGCTTTTAAAGAGGCCGGAAACAAGCTGATCGTCATACTTGCAGCAAGAAACAAAGATCTGATCATACTTGAAAAAGAGATGAGAGAGTTTGCTGATGAGGTCCTGATCTATACTGATGATGGCAGCGCCGGGACCAAAGGGTTGGTCACGTCAGGCGTGGAACATGTGATAAAAAGAGAAAATGTGGACGAAGTGGTAACTATCGGGCCGGCTGTAATGATGAAATTTGTGGCTCTTCTTACTAAAAAATATAATATTCATACACTTGCAAGCCTTAATACAATAATGGTTGACGGAACAGGGATGTGCGGAGCATGCAGGGTCACTGTCGGAGGATCTACAAAATTTGTCTGTGTTGACGGGCCTGAGTTCAATGCTCATGAAGTTGATTTTGACGAGATGCTGCAGAGGCTGGGTGCTTATGTTGAGCAGGAAAAAATTGCATATGAAAATGTTCTCAAGGGATCTGACGGAGGAGCAGAATGAGTGTAAATTATAAAGAACTGAAAAAGGACAGATCTGCGGAATGGAGACAAGGCCTCCGTAACTTACTTGGTGCTAAAGAGAGGGTGAAAGGTGTAAGGGTAAAGATGTCGGAGAATGCTCCGGAAAAAAGGAACACCAATTTTTTCGAGGTTAATAATGGTATCTCTGCCGAAGAGGCAGCACTCGAAGCAAAAAGATGTCTCGACTGTCCTACACCTACATGCATCTCCGGATGTCCGGTAAATATTAATATCCCCGGCTTCATAAAAGAGATCGAGAAAGGGGACATGAAGAATGCTGCGATCGTCCTTAAAAGTACAAATGCTCTCCCGGCCATATGCGGAAGGGTGTGCCCTCAGGAAACCCAGTGTGAAATAAAATGTATCTATAATAAATTTGGACAACCTCCCGTTGCTATTGGAAATCTTGAGAGATTCACAGCAGATGCAGAGAGATTGAGTGGTAAAATATCTATTCCGGAAGTTGGTGAACCAAATAATATAAAAGTTGCGATAGTCGGATCAGGGCCTGCAGGATTAACAACTGCCGGTGAACTGGCAAAATATGGCTATGATGTTACTATATTTGAAGCATTGCATGAGTATGGCGGAGTTCTTGTTTACGGTATTCCCGAATTCAGGCTTCCGAAGGAAATAATGAGAGTGGAGATAGAAAACCTGAAGAAGATGGGAGTTAAGTTTGAAAACAATTTCATCGTTGGAAGGACGGCCTCTTTTGATGATCTTAAAGAAGAAGGTTTTAAAGCATTCTTTATTGGAAGTGGTGCAGGACTTCCCAAGTTCATGAACATACCGGGTGAGAACCTTATCAACATATTTTCCTCAAATGAATACCTGACAAGGGTTAATCTTATGAAGGCATTCAAGTTTCCTGAATATGATACACCTATTATAAAGGGAAATAGTGTTGCAGTTATAGGCGGCGGAAATACGGCAATGGACTCGGTCAGAACGGCCAAAAGGCTGGGTGCAGACAGGGCAATGATCATTTATCGTAGATCGGAAGCTGAAATGCCTGCAAGGGACGAAGAGATCCACCATGCTAAAGAAGAGGGTATTGAATTCCTTAACCTTAATAATCCTATCGAATACATAGGAGATGAGAAGGGGAAGGTGAAACAGATAAAAGTTCAGAAAATGGAACTTGGAGAACCGGATGAGTCGGGCAGGAGAAGGCCCAGGCCAATAGAGGGCTCTGAATATCTGATGGATGTTGATGTTGTTGTAGTTGGAATCGGAACAGCTCCGAATCCCCTTATCCAGCAGGTATTACCTGAACTTGAAATGACAGCCTGGGGAACCATAGTTGTTAATGATGGTATGCAGTCGGTATCGAGGCCGGATATTTTTGCCGGAGGTGATATTGTCAGGGGTGGAGCTACGGTTATCCTTGCAATGGGTGATGGCAAAATTGCAGCTGAATCAATGCATGATTATCTTCAGAACCTCTGATCTGAGAAAGAGCCGGGAACATCCGCGGGGATCATTCCCCTTTTATCTGAAAGATAAAATTTTCCAATAACACTTTAGCTGAATTCTCTCCGATTGTTTTCGACTCAAAATCAAGCTTGTACACTACCTTCAATATATGTTTCAGCCTTTTTGAGGTGAAACTGTTAACAAGGTCGATAAATCTTTTCAGAAAAAAAGTGGGCTGGTTCAGCACTTTCCCTACATCACTGATATTAAAATTCCTTTCAAGAAGAAATTTTGCAGTGAATATCTTATTGTAGTGGGCTATAAGTGTCCCGATGATTAATGTTGGCTTTATCCCGTTTGTAAAAAGGTATTGGAGGATCTTCAGATATTGATTGGCATTTTCTTTCTCTATTGCTTCAGTAAGATCCCAGATGCTGTGCGCTTCCATCCCGGTTATAATTTCGTCAATGTCCTCTGCATCGATACTATTCTCTTCAAGATCGGCAATAACCATTTTATCGAGCTGGTGTAAAATAGAGATAAAATCATCACCTTTTATTTCAAGGAGCTTTTCAACAGCACTTGCAGTTATTGATATCCCGTTTCCCTTCAGATAGGACTTAATGTATTCTCTTGCCTGTCTGTCGGTTATGCTGTCAAGATCTATGATATTCGTGTCACCTTTTCCGAGTATATTTATAAACTTTGAAACTTTGCTTCTTTTCAGATTTTTGAAGTCATCCATGGTCAGATTAAGGGAAAGATAAATAACAAGTATAGTATTCGGGTTCGGATCTTTTATATAATCGGAGATAAGCTCAATATCACTCTTTGATGGAATGATCTTTTTCTGATCACGGATAATTGCAATTAGAAGTTTCCTGGATTGCAGAAAAAAACTTGAACTTTTTGCCTCTTCAATTATTTGCGGCCAGGAATGAGCATCATCCGAATCAAAGTAGAAACGCCTGAAATTAAAGTCACTTTTCTCTTCCAGGAAACCGGATGAGATCTTTTTGATAAGTACTTCACCCATGAATTCATTGAATCCATAGAAGAAGTTTACAGGCCTTACGGTATCTTTGTTATCAAGGGAATTGTAAAAATCAAAAAAAGAACGGCTCGGCATCAGTAATTCTCTAATAATGCAGAAACGATCCCCTTTGCAAATTTTTCGGAGATCTTCTCAAGGGCCTCTGTCTCCTGTGAAAAAAAATCTCCACTCTCGATTTCATAATCCTCCGAGAAACTCATATTCTTGTTCTGATAAATTATTGAGTTATTCTTTAAGTTAATGAAGGTGACATTCAATTTTATGCTAACGGTATACTGGTTTGTTGACCCGAGATATGAATAAGATAAGGGTTTAACGATGAATTTTGTGATCTCACCTTCGAGAAGCGCATCTGCTTCATTTGTCCGGTCAACGAGTTTCATGGAGCTCCGTTTTATGAACTCATCCCTGATCGCAAAAGTTACAAATTGCTCTGCTTCGGCTTTTGTTGTCTTGTTATCAAAATCCGGAATTGCGATTGTTTTCAGATCATCCGGAAGGTATTTTCCCGATCCGGACACTTTATATCCGCATCCTGCAAATACTGATACAAATAACAGTATTAATGTATAGGTTATTATCCTTTTCATCTTATTACAAAACTGATCATACGATTCTTAATAAAAATAACTTTTACTATTTCTTTACCTTCCAGGTATTGTATAACTTTTTCAGAAGCCATTGCTGCGGTTTTGAGATTCTCCTCTGATTCATCCATAGGTGCAATAAGTTTGTCTCTTATCTTTCCGTTTATCTGGACCATAATATTTATACTTTGTGTTGTCAGAAGTGATTCATCCCATTCGGGCCATTTCTCTTCTTCAAGTATACTCTCTTTGCCGGACAAAAACCATAGTTCATTGGCGAAGTGCGGTGCGAACGGAGATAAAAGCCTCAGGAAAACATCAAAGATATGGGAAAGTAATCCCGGATCTTCACTTATTATATTTTCGATAGAGCTGCTTACCAGATTGAAAAATTCCATTAATGCAGCGATCGCAGTATTCAGGTGGTATCTATGGTCTATGTCTTCAGTTACCTTTTTTATTGTCTGATTAAGTTTTATCAGGATATCTCTGGTTTCCCCTTTTTTCAGATCACCTTTGCCGCCGTTTTTTATGATCTCCATATTTGAGTTGAACAGGTTCCAGATCCTCAGCAGAAATCTGTTTGCTCCTTCCACACCTTTATCATTCCATTCCAGGCCTTTTTCCGGAGGAGCAGCGAATAGTATGAAAAGCCGCACGGTATCGGCTCCGTATTTTTTTATAAGTCCGTCGGGATCAACGACATTACCTTTTGATTTGGACATTGCACTTCCACCCAGAGTTACCATCCCCTGAGTAAGAAGTCTTGGAAATGGTTCGGAAATATTTGACCATCCGAGATCCCTGAATACTTTTGTGAAGAAACGGGCATAGATCAGATGGAGTATCGCATGTTCAATTCCGCCGATGTACAGATCCACAGGCATCCAGCTGTTTATCTCTTCCCTGTCAAAGGGGAGTTTGTCTGACGGTGCTGCAAATCTGAAGAAATACCATGATGAATCGAAAAATGTATCCATGGTATCTGTTTCTCTTACCGCTTTTCCGTTACACTTCGGGCATGTTGTGTTCCTGAACTCTTCACTTTTCTCAAGAGGTGATCCTCCACCCGGTGTAAAGTCGATATTTTTCGGGAGCTCCACAGGGAGGTTCTCTTCCTTCTCGGGAACAATACCGCACTTTTTGCAATATATCATCGGGATCGGTGTGCCCCAATATCTCTGACGGGAGATACCCCAGTCCCTGAGCCTGTATTGTGTCTCAATTTGTCCGAGCCCTTTCTTTTTGAGGAAAGTATCCATCTGATCAATTGCTTCTTCAGAACTGAGCCCTGAGTATTCCCCTGAATTTATTACAAAACCTTTTTCGTGATAAACTTCTTCAACTTCTTCAGAATACTCTTTATCCTTATCTTTTACGATAACTCTTCTTATTGGGATATCATATTTTTTTGCGAACTCGAAATCTCTTTCATCATGAGCCGGGACCGACATAATGGCTCCGCTGCCGTATTCGATCAATACAAAGTTTGCAAGCCAGATCGGCATTTTTTCACCACTGAAAGGGTTCACTGCATATTTTCCGGTGAACATCCCCTTCTTCTCGGTCTGTTCTCTTGTCTCTCTGTTCTCTTTTGATATTTCAGCTATGAAATTCTCCAGTTTTTCTTTTTCAGGACTATCTTTTATCAGATCTTTAACCAGCGGGTGTTTTACTGACATTGCGAAAAAGGTAGATCCGAAGATGGTGTCAAGCCTGGTTGTAAAGATATCTATCTCATGTTCAGTTCCATCCACTTTGAACTTTACTGCAGCACCACGGCTCTTCCCTATCCAGTTCTTCTGCATTGAGAGGACCTTTGAAGGCCAGTTTTCAAGTTCCTTATGAGAAGATAATAATTCGTCTGCATAATCTCTGATCTTCAGGAACCATTGTTCAAGTTTTTTGAGATCCACATTGGAATCACATCTCCAGCATTGTCCGTTTATGACCTGCTCATTTGCAAGAACAGTAAGACAATCAGGACACCAGTTAACTTCCGATCTTTTCTTATAGACTAACCCTTTTTTGAACATTTCTATAAAAATATACTGGTTCCATTTATAATAGTCTGGCATACATGTGGCAAGCTCTCTTTCCCAGTCATACCAGAATCCCATCCTTTTCAATTGCACTTTCATATGTGCAATATTGGAGATGGTCCACTCTTCCGGATGTGTCTTATTCTTTATTGCAGCATTCTCAGCCGGAAGGCCGAGTGCGTCCCAACCCATCGGGTGGAGGACATTGAGACCCTTCATTTTTTTAAATCTTGTAATTACATCACCGATGGAATAGTTCCTGACATGCCCCATATGTATTTTCCCCGAGGGATAGGGGAACATTTCAAGACAATAGAATTTTTCCTTTTCTATATCTGCGACAGCTTTGAACGTCTGCTTCTCTTCCCAGATCTTCTGCCATTTCTTTTCAATATCATCAAAATTGTAGTTCATTTAACAGCTCCGTAAAATTGAATCCAATTATACTTCAATAAGCACACCTGTTCAAATAGTCTTTGAAACCAGCTTTTCTCAATACCCTCACCCCTGCCCCTCTCCCATAGGTAGAGGGGAAAAGTAGAAAATTTTCTCTCCCTCTGGGAAAGACTAAAGTGAGGGAAACCAAGTGCTCAAAAACAAGTTATGTAAAAAATAATGAAAGTCAAAAACAAAGGTATCTGTCCCCTTTTGGTAGTAATTCTTGAATTATAAGAAATTGATAACTTTCTGCGGGACTCAGAGGACCATATCTGTCCAAATAATATTAAAATTGAAATTAATTTGTCACTTCAATATAATTAGTGTGTGAAAAGGGTAACAAAAATTTTATCCTGCTCTTTAATGATCTTATTATGGTTCAATATCATGGCAGAGAATGATCTTAGATCACTAAAAACGATTACCGGGTCCCTTCCAAAAAGTATTTCAGGATGGAAAAAAAGTTTGACTGAGGGATATTATTCCCCAGACAATCTTTTTGAATACATAAACGGAAATGCAGAATTATTTATTTCTTATGATTTCCGGAACCTCATCACATTAACATATAACAAGGATGAATCCACAGAGATCACGGTCGATATTTTTGATATGGGGAATCCGGCGAATGCTTATGGTGTTTTTTCTCACAGCAGGGAAAATGAGGACAAATTCATCAGCGATGAAATAGAGTCGGAATACGGAGGAGGATTACTGACCTTCTGGAAAGGTAAGTTTTATATATCGATCCTGGTGTATCCTGAAACTGAAGGGAGAAAAGAGATAGTTAAGATTATTTCGAAAATGATTTCGAATTTGATCCCGGGAGACAATACAAAACCGTCTATTTTATCACTTCTTCCCGCTGAAAACCTTTCCCCGTTCAGTATACGGTATTTTCACCACCACATATGGCTTAACAGTCATTTTTATATTTCAGGAGAAAATATTTTGAATCTGGGGAAAGATACAGAAGCAGTATTGGCAAAATATTACCCTGAAAAAGAAAATAAAACTTCAACAATATTTTTACTGATAAATTATTTTGATACAAAGAAAGCTGAAATAGCCGTTAAGAGTTTCCTGAAAAATTATTTGACTGATTCTGAAAATGGATTTTCCCGTTTATCGGATGGCAATTGGGCGGGAATAGAACAAAACGGGAAAATGCTCACTATAATTTTGAATGCACCGGACAGAGATTATGCAGCAACCTTATTAAAAAAAGTTAAATATGAATAATAAAGTAAAATTTTTTAAATCGGAGGTAAGATGAGTGAAAAAAAAATAAGATCTGTCACACGGCGAAAGTTCATATATGATACATCTCTTGCTGTAATTGGTACTACTCTTTTAACAGGAGTACCCGGATCATTATTCTCCGAAACCGGAAAACCTGTCAAATCAACTGTAGTTCTTATAAGGGATAAAAATGTTCTTGATGATAAAGGAGCACCGCGCTCCGCCGTGGTTCAGGATATGCTGGATAAAGCAGTTGTAGCTCTTACTGGAGAAAATGATCCGGTGAAAGGTTGGAAAACAATCATAAGGCCGGAAGATATAGTCGGGATCAAAACAAATGTCTGGAAATATATCAATACGACAAGTGAAGTAGAAGAGGCTCTTAAAAAAAGGGTGATGGGAGCAGGAGTCAGTGAAGAGAACATAAGCATTTCTGATCGGGGAGTATTGCGGGATCCGGTATTTAAAAAAGCTACTGCTTTGATCAATGCCCGACCGATGAGGACACATCACTGGTCGGGTGTCGGGAGTCTGATCAAAAACTATATAATGTTCATTCCAAACCCTTCCTCGATCCATGACGACTCGTGTGCGGATCTCGGGAAATTGTGGAATCTTCCTCTTGTCAAAGATAAAACAAGATTGAATGTCCTTGTGATGTTCACACCTCAATTTCATAATGTAGGGCCTCATGGTTTCAATCCGAAGTATGTCTGGAAATATTATGGAATGCTGGTCGGATTTGATCCAGTCGCAATCGATTATATGGGATTAAATATCATTTTATCGCAAAGAAATACATTTTTCGGAGAAAACCGGCCATTGAATCCCCATGCAAAGCATATTGTCTATGCTGATACCAGACACCACATTGGTAATGCAGATCCGAAAAAAATCAACCTGATCAAGATCGGATACGAAAAAGACATATTGATCTGATCAATATCGAACGAGGCCGGAAGTCCAGCAGAATTGAGAGCAATTCTGCTGTAGTCAAAATTCTTCTGGTCAGGGGTAAGTGGTAATAGGTTATTTAAATATATCTATAAAACCTCTTACCTCTCACCAAATACTCTATCACTTAGTTGGTCACTGAGCTTGTCGAAGTGTCCCCTTTCACTTTTTTTTCTTTTTTGATAGTATTTTATTAGTTTCCAGGTTATCAGACCGGACAGGAGGATTATCCAGTGAGAATTATGAAAAGAACAATATTAGTGCTGTTGATCGGAGGTATGTTTTTTACTTCCTGCACTCAATACAATAAAAGTAAAGATCTTAATATATTCCCCCCCGAATCAACATTTGTAAAACAGGATGGGAGTGTACCTCCCGGATTCCGGTCTGCAATTAAAGCTTCGGGAATAAATCCTGATTGTATCACCTGCAATTCGCAGAACAGGTACGGGTCGTTATTGAAACCGAGTGCGGATGAATCAGCAGTAAAATTAAAGAATAAATTGAAACCTTTCTTTAAAGATCTCGAAGCCGCTCAAAAGAAACACCTGATGGATCAGCTGGAAGACCACATTATGTGGGCTATGGTCAGAGGTGTGCTTATAGAAGGGGATAATAATAACTTCGGAGCATTGGTCCTGAAAGGGCGTTTCTGGACAGATGCGAATGGTGAAAAACATCCGCTTGTGATCTTCAGGACCGCATTCACACCTTCACCGGAAAGGGAGGGTTCCTGTTACAGGTCGATCCTGGAGTGTGCAAATGTAAAACATGTTATCAATCTTTATGACGGTGAAATGGAACTTGATGATCTTATCAAAGCGGAGAGGGAGACAGCAGCATTATTGGGTGCATCTTATGTGAGGACTGCTGAACTTGGTTATGGCCATTGGAGAGCTACTTTAAGATCAAACCCTGAAAAGAATGAAAAAAGAGATAAAGCGACGAACAATTTTGCAAGGCTTATTAATGAACAAATACTAATGCCAGGAGGAAAACTTCCGAAGGGAAATATACTCATCCATTGCGGCGGAGGAATGCACAGGACCGGAATGGTTATTGGAGCCCTTCAGAAAGTGATAAACGGGGCATCGATGGAAGAGATCAGAAACACCTATTCTTATCATGTTGGCTATAAGAATAAAGATAAACCGGGCGGATTCGAGCAGGGGAACCTGGACTTCATTGCCGAATTCCCAGCTGAGCTACTCAAAAAATAAATATCATTCATTTGTCCCTAGGCACAGGCTTTCGCAGTGATTACTTTTGCTACCACAAAAATGTGCTCATTTTTCGCTGGGCGAAAATCCTCCGTTCGATATTGACGAGACTCCGGATTTGGCCCCGCAAAAGCAATACACGACTACGCCTGAAATAAATCACAAAGCAAATATCATTCATTTAATTGATAAATAAAAAAGGAGGACCGGTTTAAAATTACATTTTTTAATTAATTTTGCATTTAACATATTGACATATGTGAAGATTCCAATTAATATTTTGTTAATGAATTTTATAGATTTTTACATCGTTGTTTTTTCCGGTTCCTGGTGGGCGGACCTCCCCGCCCTGTAAAAGTCTATCCCTCTATAATTTTTTTTCAATCAATTAATCAACCACTTAGGAGGAAAAATGCAAAAATTTGCAACCAGGAATTCAAAGAATTCTACAGACCATTTTTACAATATAAAGGCAGACCTTCCGGAATTACCGGAGCCGCCGCTCCATCCGGGAGAGAAGAGGCCGATCAACAAGGATGACCTTCTTCCATTATTTCCGGAGGGATTCATAAAACATGAAACAACGCTGGAGGAGAAAGTCCCGATCCCCCAGAAGGTTCTTGATGTACTCAGCATGTACAGGCCTACGCCGCTTATCTATGCGGACGGATTAAAGAAATATCTTGATACACCCGCACACATTTTCTTTAAATATGAGGGTGCCGGCCCGACAGGGAGTCATAAAAGTAATACGGCTATTGTGCAGGCCTATCTTGCTGCAGAAGAGGGTGTGAAAAGGATGTCAACGGAAACCGGGGCCGGCCAATGGGGGTCTGCTCTCTCAATGGCATGTTCAAGTTATGGAATAGACCTCTCGGTTTTCATGGTGAGGATCAGTTACAGGCAGAAACCGGGCAGAAGAATAATGATGGAAATGTTCGGAGCCGAAGTTTTTGAAAGTCCGGGGAACAGGACCGATGCAGGGGCGAAATTCTTTGCAGAAGATCCAAACCACCCCGGAAGCCTCGGGATCGCAATTTCCGAAGCAATTGAGCTGGCAATAAAAGATGAAGGGACCAAATACTCACTTGGTTCTGTCCTTGATAGTGTTCTGCTTCATCAGACCGTTATCGGACAGGAGGCGGAGAAGCAGATGAAAGAGTTCGGCCTTGAACCTGATATTATTATCGGATGTGTGGGAGGCGGCTCGAATTTTGCCGGATTGTCATTCCCGTTCATAGGAAAGAATCTGAAAGAGAACAGAGACATAAAGTTCTATGCAGTCGAGCCTGAAGTTTGCCCGACAATGACAAAAGGAGAGTTGCGATATGATTTTGGTGACAGTTCAGGTATGACCCCCTTATTATACATGTACACTCTCGGCAAAGATTTTGTTCCACCTCCGATCCATGCAGGAGGATTGAGGTATCATGGAATGGCGCCATTGGTAAGCCATATGCAGAAAAAAGGGTATGTGGATTCTGTATCGTTTGCTGAACCTGATGTATTCAATGCTGCAAATGTGTTTCTCAGAACCGAAGGGATCCTGCCTGCTCCTGAATCGGCTCATGCAATAGCAAAGGTGATAGAGGAGGCCGGGAAGGCAAGGGTGGAGAACAAAGAAAAAGTGATCCTTTTTAATTTATCAGGACACGGGTTTTTTGATATTAACGCTTACGCCAAGAACGGTAAGTGAAAGAGTAGGACTCGGGGGATCCGGCTGATTCACAGACGGATCCCCCTTCTTTTATCTGGAGTTGCTCCGGGTTATTCTTTCAAAAGATCCAACGGATTAATCGGTTTGCCTTTAAAATGCACTTCCCAATGGAGATGAGAGCCATTACTTTGACCGGTGCTGCCTACAAGTCCGATAACATCTCCTTTCTTTACTTTATCACCTGCTTTTACTTTCATTGAATAAAGATGTGCGTATTTTGAAATATAGTTGTTTTGGTGATCAATAATTATCAGGTTCCCGTGTTTTCCCTTTAGATCTGCAAAAGTTACAATTCCATTTGCAGGAGCAATGATCTTTGATTTTTCTTTTGCAGCGATGTCCACCCCTTTATGAAAAAATTTATGTTTTGTTTCCTTATCTACTCTTTCTCCAAATACCCATGTGAGGTATCCCCTGGTAGGCCAAATATTGGGGACATTTTTGATAAGTTTGATCGGAGTGACTTTTTTAATCTGCTTCTTTTTACCGTCAAGGTTATATTTTACGATAACTGTGAATTTTACAGGCTTTGGTTTGTTGTTGATCAGGTAAGGTTCGTAAACCCATTGCTTCAGAGCTTTAACCGCAGCATTGCTTAATATAGGATTCCCAGATATCACATGGGTTTTCACAACCCTGCCGTATATATCACAAACTGCCTCTACCTTGACTATTCCGGTGATCTTCCTTCTTAAGGCCTCTTTCGGATATACCGGCTTTACTTTTTTGATAAGAATGGGATTTTTAACGGATACGATCTTTTTCACCGGTGATTCTTTTCTCAGGACAGATTCGCCCATTGCCCTGCTCAATGAGAGGAAGAATGGTTTACCCCTGGAATCTTCGAATCCGAATACAGATGACTTTTTTTCGGGCAGAATTATATCGGATTTCAATAATACCTTTTTATTCTGTCTGTTGCTTACCATAACAATGAAATTATCAGGCAGCTCCTTCATCATTATTTCGATCATGAATTCATGGCCGTTCAGAATGAGTAGTTGAAATTCTTTCTTCTTTTCACCCCTTCTCCATCCCCACTTTGCCTCAGACATAAGGTTTATTCCTGACAGATTGAATATCTTTTTAATCTCTGCACTTTCATTCATTTCGCTGCTTTCAATATGAATTTTTCCCACGAACAGCGGTTTTAAAA
>Ga0190293_1000104_pt1 | contig 29148 bp, 44 predicted proteins | sample 48693001_MG_FD_161671 | JGI IMG/M metagenome (GOLD analysis project Ga0190293, IMG submission 161671) | Hydrothermal vent microbial mat bacterial communities from Southern Trench, Guaymas Basin, Mexico - 4869-30-0-1_MG | ecosystem: Environmental > Aquatic > Marine > Hydrothermal vents >...
TTATTTTTCTTTCTGAGAATGACGCATAACTATCATCGCTGCTTTTATTCCATTCAACCTCAAAATCATAGCTATTCACTTTTAGCTTTTTAATTCTTTTTATTTTCCATACCCACCTCATTTATCTAGCATTAATGATTCTCTTTTCAATATTATCCATCAAGCATCAAAATCTATTTTTTCGTGGTCGATTTCTTCATGGTGGAATACTTGCCCTAAGTCCCTTTTGTCAACGGATTGACCGCATCCCACACATTTATAAAAATTATCAAGCTCATTTTCTGGGTCGCCACCTTCTCTGTGACCAATAATTCCTCTTGCTGAATTAGTAATTTTAGACATATTAACCTCTCTTCAATATTGATTTATCTAGCCTGTGCAATTCGTCTTTCCCATTCATCGTAAGACTCGCCTGGTCTCGCCGGTATATTTAATCGCTTACCTTTTTGCTCGGCTGTCTCCTTAACTTCTTTCTCTGGCAACTCCCACGGCTCATCCCAACTTTCAGTATTAACCGAGAAGAACGTAGAAGCCTGCATAACAAACGGAGTGTTCAACATACCCATTCCCTTGCAATAAGCATAATAACGCAGTACACCAGCCTGTAAGTCGCTGTAAAGTACCTTTTCTTTGAGTCTTGCGGTAAATGCTTTAAAGGCTAGAGGTTTTTTTCTACCTCCTGACCGAGCGGGGTATATTTTCCACAACATCTCAAAATCATCGGAGTAATTCATTTTTTAATCTTCTTCTGCTCATTATTTATATCCGCTAAATCTCCACTTAGCTTTGAGCATAAAACTTTCCATTGAGCTATCTCTTTGTCCGCTTGCTTTCCATACTTAATCACATCTGGGCAAACAGTGCTCTCCCATTGTCTGTTATACTTATCTAATTCTCTTTTTATTTTTTCTTCATATTTCATATCTTCACCTTTTTAATATTTTGTACTAACCTGTAAACTTCTCTTGCTTCATCAACGCTGCGGATGCTTGTCGTATGGTATTGCCAGCCTAGTTTGTCACTCAATAATTTATATATTTCTTTTCTCTTCATCTGTTTAGATTTCCATATTGGATCTAATATTGCGTGTATGTGTTTTCTAGCGTTCTTTATTTCAGGAGTAGGGATGCAGCCTAGCGGCCTTGTTCTATTCTCTGTCTTATGGTGACAGCCAACAAAATTGCCACATGCGTCACACTTCCAGAAAGGTAAATCAGACAAATCTTTTCTGTGTGGATAAATCTCTGTGCCATCCGTTAACCTAGCCTCAACTTTATCACCGCAACCACAACATCTAATAATCATATCTTCACCTTTTCTTTGAGTCTTGCGGTAAATGCTTTAAAGGCTAGAGGTTTTTTTCTACCTCCTGACCTTTTAGGGTATATGCCCCATATTTGTTCAAAGTCTTTAGAGTAATTCATTTACTTGGATCTCTTAAAGATTCAATTTTTACCCTTCTGTCACACTCTATTTTAAATTTAGATTCTGCTGCACTAACACTATTCTCAACCTGCTTAATCAAATAATCATAAGCATCGCTCCAGGAGTCATAATACCTAGCCCAATCAGAGATTTTATTATGCCGCCTTTCACTATTACCAGAAGCGGTAAACACGCATTTTTCAGTTTCACGCAATACTTCGACAGTCTCAATATTATCCTTTGACCAACCAACTACATATTTAGTTATCATAATTTCACCTTTTCGTTATTACCATCAATACTACTCTATTACTTTGTAAATACAAGTTATTTAAGTAAATATATTAATTATCTAAAATCTGTCTCATCATAGTTAGACTTTCCTAGATTACAGTCTTGGCATAGTATTTGTAGATTATCTAAATCGAACTGTAATTTAGGGTATTTCGATCTCGGCTTTATGTGGTCAACATGAATCTGAACACCGTCTTTTGCTGATGCCCCGCATAACGTACACCTGCCATTTGATTGCTGTAGAGCAACGAACCTTAATTCGCGCCATTTTTTTGACGAATAAAACTCATCGGAACTCATATAGTTATATTTATTATGATGGTTTCTACCGGATAAGTTTTTCCAATAATCAATCATCATCATATTGGTGTTTTTATCTGTGCTTGGTATTTCTGCGCCACATTCATTATGAATACATAAGCAAATACCGATATTTGTAGCAAACTTATGTAATTTAAAATGTTTAATTAATGCTTCTCGAGCTTTTATCTTGTCTTTTGTTCTTCTTCTTCTGTTACCTCTATTTCCTTTAGGTTTTTTCCTTACTTTAGATTTTATTAAGTTATTTTGGCAAGTCTTACAAGGCGGCCTATCTCCTGGATTGTCACCAATAGTATCTAAAAATCTATTATCAGTATCACAATAAGTCGTTTTTGTTATTGGATTAACTATATGAATAACTCGATTACGTTTTTTACTATTATAAGCGTATAAGTGCATATTAACTCCATTGTATTAACCGGATATCTTGTATGTCAGGCATAGTTCTACTACCCCTAATAAAAGAGGGTAGAACAATCATTAACCGAATAGTGCTTTGTAGCGGTCTGACACTCGAGTTTCTCTTTTTACCTTAAAATCGTATCAACTCTGGAAGGTTTCCCAATATCCAATTTCTGATAACCATTAAAGCAACCTATCTGGCCGTCCTCGATTCGTTCTGACCCTTGAGCTTTGATAAGACCCCACACTGTAGCTCGATACAATAAACGCGCAGCCGTTGTCCACACCACGAATAAGGATCTGGTAAAAAGTATTGAGGGCGTAAAAAGTAAGAGGTAGTAGAAAGTGTTGACATGGTATTTTATATTCATGCTATACTATCTACATACTCTGGGCTACCCTCAACAAGTGACCAGATAACGTAATGATAACCCCGTTAGGGATTTCATACAAACGGTTTCCCTCATCCCGTATCGAATATGAGAGCTACTCGGATGTTACTCACCTTTCTGAAGAGATAGCGTTAATTGGTCTACCCTAGTGGTAGGCCTTTTTTTTGGTTATAATATATAGGCAGCTAGGCTGATCCCCGAAAGTGAAGTTCGTTACTTCATTGCTGCAAAACCTTTAAACGATAACTTTTTAACGGAGAGTTACAAATGATTACACAATTAGAGCTTAAAAAAGAATTACATTACAACTCGAAAACTGGTGTTTTTACTAGGCTCGTAAATATAAATTGCGGAACAAAAATTGGTGACATTGCTGGGCACTTAAATGCACGTGGATATATTGAAATAAGCGTAAAAGGAAAGAGTTATCGAGCCCATCGTCTCGCGTGGTTTTATGTTTACGGTGTTTGGCCTAAAGATCATCTTGACCACATAAATCATGATTTTTCTCATAACCCAATAGATAATTTACGAGAAGCGAACGCTCAAGAAAATGGAAGAAACAGATCTTTAAATAAAAATAATTTATCTGGGATACCTGGCGTTCTTTGGATGAAAAGAGATAATAAATGGTGGTCGCGTATAGTGGTAAGCGGAAAAACATTACATTTAGGAAGTTTTGATGATTTTTTCAAAGCATGTTGCACTAGAAAGTCAGCGGAAAACAAATACGGATTCCACGCAAATCACGGAAGATAACTAATTAGCCCACTTTAATCGGTGGGCTTTTTTTTGGATCATTTTTGTATTATAATGACAGCATGGAATTAATGAATATCAATTTAGAACGACCGGCACTCTCGTAAAAATGCGCGGGTGATGGAATTGGTATACATGCTTGATTTAGAATCAAGATTCTGAGAGTTCGAGTCTCTCCCCGCGCACCACACACGGGGTATAGCTCAGTCTGGCAGAGTCCACGGTTTGGAACTGTGTTGTCGTAGGTTCAAATCCTACTACCCCGACCAAATTTAATAATTAGCCTCCCTTAATACGGAGGTTTTTTTTATGCTATAATGAAATCTTAGCAGATAGTTCAATGGCAGAATCTAGGTGTGCACTCTAAAATAGAGCCTGGGATGTTAGTTCGATTCTAGCTCTGCTAATTAAATATAAACTAGGCAACGGTGATTAATATGAATAAAAAAATAATTAAGTAGCTAGGAAGTCGGAGGCATAACCGTAAATATGTATAACACCAGCAACGCCATAGAGCATAAGCGAAAGCGACTCAGTTAATATGGGACTATGTTTCACAGGGCGTACCATGCTGGTTACTTATTTAATGCTCTATTAAACTTCATTCACTTTCCTAGAACGTGAAGGGCAAAAATATCTAGACTGCCGCTTAACTGCGGTTTTATTTTAAATAGATTAAATAATGCTTGCAATTGCCAAGCAACAAGCTATAATTACTTTAAGAGTTAAGACAATCTAACGAAAAGGTGAAAAAGATGAGTGATAAAACTTTTAAATGCTCAAGCTGTAAAAAAGAATACGGCACACACACATATTTTAGTTGCGGAGCCTATAATGATGAGCTTGGACGGCTAAAAACCTATCAAATTGAAATGTATAAATGTGTTTGCTCTTACTGTAACCATGCAAATACTGACGTAGAAAAGCAGGGCTAATTAAAAGGTGATTTATGAACACAAGCAATAAAGGGTTTGAAGAGTGGAAAAAGAAATACGGTGTTATGTTGCCGCCTAGCTTTGATGATTTGGAGCAAGCCTATAACGCTGGATTTAACATCTGTAAAGATGCGGCAGAAAAGATAGTTAGAGAGGCTGATTGTTATGTCTGTGAAGCAATGGCTGATGAAATTAAGGAAATTAAACAATGATGACAACAGCACAGTGCGCTAAATTAGCGGGTTTCAAGCACCTCAATGAAGTCGCAGAAATAATCGGCAAGACTACCGAAGCTCTGAGATTTTGGCACAAACACAATTATAAGTTGTTTGAGGTTATCTTATACGGCGCAGGAGTTAAGAAGTTTGGGCATGGTGTCTGGGTATTTAATAAAGGTGAATGATATGTTTAATTTAAGCTATATGTCTCCATGCGAGACTCAAGGAAAAATACAATTAAGTAAGCGGCCATCTGGATTGGGTCGATATACTGATGTTCACGGTGTTGAGTGGGACATAAACGGAATAGTTGGTAATTTTGTGCAGGCATGTAAGTTAGATGATTTACACGCATATTATTCTGATACTAGCGCAACGAACGCGTATGGTTTGGTTCAGCAAGAATGGAAGCCGTACGAAGTTGAAATAATTGAATAGACACAACCATCAATTAAGCCCTATTTAACCATTAAATAAGGTGATAATTGATAAAACAGTCAATAAAAAGGTGAGTAAAATGAGCGAAATAAAATTAATGCCGGTATTGAATATTTATTCTGGAGAGTATGAGGATTTAGTGTGTAGTTTTGAAATCTTCCTCAGCAAAGGAAAGCTAAAGGGCGCAAGCATTGAATCAATCACAAGTAAGGCCGGATTTGACCTAATGCCATATTTAGAGCCAGATGGCATACCCCATGCGCTTGAACAGAAATTCATGGAGGAATGGTAATGAGATATTTTATGCGAGAAGTTAAACACCTAACACGCAGAACATTACTTAAGCGTTTAATTGACTTCCTACAATCAAAGCCAGGATTCTGATATGTTGACTCAAATAGTTAAATTCTGGCAACTATTATTCTCCTTAGTCTTCACGATTATGGCAATAATAAACTATTTCAGCGGAGACAAGATTTACCCGGTACTAATTAGCGTTGCATTTATTATTTATTTAATCGGGGAAATTGCGGTATTTGTTTTAAATTATCAGTTTGACCGGCGTAAATTCGATTTTGGGATTGACCAAAGAGAATATGACCGGCTAATGATACGACAAACGGACTAAAGGTGATTTATGACTGATAAAGTAAAGGTTCAAGAGCTTGCCTCAGAAGTTCTCAAGCTCGAATATTTATGCTTAGAGGGTGAGCAGGATGATCGCAAACTGGAGAAGCAGTTAAAATTTGTGGCTGATTTAGCAAGAAATATGACCTGTGCGCAGTATGACAAATCAGATGACCAAGGGATGTTTTAGTGAAGGTTTTGGATCTCTTCAGCGGAATCGGCGGCTTTTCTCTTGGTTTAGAAAGAGCTGGAATGGAAACGGTCGCTTTTTGCGAGATAGAAGAATACCCTAGAAAAGTATTAGCAAAGCACTGGCCTAATATTCCAATTTATGAGGACGTGAGAAATGTCACAAAAGAACGACTCGATGCAGATGGGGTTCGACCAGACGTTATTTGCGGAGGATTCCCCTGCCAGGACCTATCAGTTGCCGGAAACCAAAAAGGCATCACCGCAGAAAGAAGTGGATTATGGTCAGAATTGTGCCGAATTATTGGCGAGGTACGACCAAAGTACGCAATCGTGGAAAACGTCACAGCACTCATTAGTGGAGACTCAGGGCGATGGTTTGGCCGAGTTCTTGGAGACTTGGCCGAGATCGGGTATGACTGCGAATGGCACTGCATATCAGCTTCCGAACTTGGCGCGCACCATCACAGAGATAGGGTCTGGATTATTTGCCACCCCCAACACGCTGGACGGGATGCCACCGAAATCAGAGAAAGCAATCAAGCGGGAAATGGAAGTAACCAGGAGGGGGCGAAGCCAACCCGCAAATCTGCGCGACCAGGTAACACAGAAATATTGGGCAACGCCGAGAAGTTGCAGCGCAATGAGTGCGACATTAACAGAGAAAACGGCAAATCACAGGTTTCCGAACCTAGAGACTCAGATAGCCCGAACGATATGGCCAACCCCGTCAGTCAGCGACAACAGGGACAGAGGGAATTTATCAAACCCTTGTTTGCAGAGGCGATTAAAAATTGGCAAGCAATTAATGTTGAGTCAGGTTGTGTCTCTGGAGTCTGGGCAACTGAATCCGAGTTGGGTCGAGTGGCTAATGGGGTTCCCAGAAGAGTGGACCGACTTAAAGGATTAGGCAATGCTGTTGTTCCTCAAATACCAGAATCAATAGGCAGAGCAATCATGGAGGTAGAAAATGAGCTTCTTTAAAGACTCGCCATACAGAAACAAGGAATACTTAGACTGGGTGAAAGAGCAGCCTTGTGTTATTACTGGATTGCCAGCAGATGATCCGCATCACGTTATTGGTGTCGGAGAAGGTGGAACAGCAACTAAGGCATGTGACCTGCTTTGTTTTCCCGTAATAAGAGAGGAGCATGGTAAATTCCATAGGCTAGATTTATATCCTGAATTAAGAGACGAGCAATGGAAATATTGCGCCAAGACTTTGCAAAAAGCATTAAAGTCTGGATTCTTTAAAGGTGTTGATATATAATTGTTGCCTTAGTAGCAGCTAGACTTAGCGGTTGAAAGTTGGGGGTCGTCCCCCCAATGCTGTGAATCTTAAAACGATAATTCACTCACGGAGAATTACATGCTCACACAAGAAAAACTAAAAGAACAATTAAGTTACGATAAGTTAACAGGATGCTTTGTCTGGCAAACGTATGGTCGCGGTAAAAACTATTTAAAGGTTGCTGGATGCAGGTCTAGCGGGTACATAGTTATACAGATAAACGGAAAGTCTCAAAAAGCCCATCATTTAGCATGGCTCTACGAGTACGGGTATATTCCCAAACAAATTGACCATATAAACCATATTCGCGATGATAATAGAATCATAAACCTTAGAAAGTCTACACAAAAAGAAAACACAAAAAATTCAAGTCTGTCATCAAGAAGCAAGTCTGGAATAACCGGCGTATCTTGGTGTAAAAGAAGTAAAAAATGGTTGTCGCAAATAATGGTTGATGGGAAAACGAAGCATTTAGGGTATTACTGCGATAAATTCGAGTCGATATGCGCCAGAAAGTCAGCTAACAACAAATATGGGTTTCACGTAAATCATGGACAAAAAGCCATAAAGGAAGGATTTAAGTTCAAATAATGTTTGTATTTACAAAGTAACGTGCTACAATACGTATAGATTAACGAAAAAGGTGAATAAGATGAAAATAACAGTTATACCGTTTTTGATAGGCTCTTACGGCGTTTCATATTTTATTGATAATTATGATTTTAGTATTTCTGCAACAGTTTTACTCATAATGCTTGCGCTATTAAAGCAAGTGGATTGGATTTAGGGAGCGAATAGCGTGTACGAATTCAATTATGTAAAAGGCGAAGGCTTAAAGGTTCAGATTAATAAAGATGATGAGTTAATGGAAGATGATATTGCATATGAAGAAAAGCGCGAAGAAGCTAGAATTGAAAATCTGGAATATATTGAAGAATGCAAGAACGACAGAGATTTTGAACAACAAGAGAAATTAGATTCTGGAATGAAAGAAAGCGATTTTTGTTAAAGAATTGGCGAAAGCCTAAAAAGGCACTCAGTTCCCACGGATAGGAGTTGAGATCCTGTTCGCTACTATAGGAGCGCAAGCCGCTTAAGCCACACCGATAACGAGGGGAACACGGTAGCGGGGGAGGAAAGAGGGTTATAGGGAGAGGATCGAATCTCTCCCTAGCGTTTAATTAAATCAAGCTGTAAAGAATCTCTTTACAACTGGACTACCAAGCCCACCACATTAACGCCCCTTAATTGGGGTTTTTGGGTGAAAGGATCCAAAGCTAAACATATATTCTTTTAACTCAAGCATGAGGATAGAAAAATGATAGCGCAGGGGTAACGCCCTTAGAGATTGACAACCTTCGAGACATAGCCTCTTAGTTGAGGCTTTGTTGGTAAAAGGTTTACGGGTGGCGATGACTTAGCTAATCATCATTAGTGGCAAGCGATCTTGTGCAGGTGCGAACCCTGCCTACCCTCCAAATAACCACAGCATAAGGCTGTGTAGAAAAGGTGAATAGAATGAATGATATAACAGTGAAAGATGTTGAGAATATGACGGACGAAGATATTGAGATTTTGAGAATTAAAAGCTTAAATATTTATCAGCGCATCAATGAGATTAGAAAAGAAGTTGAATATCTGAAAAAAGAAAAAGCCGTTCAAGGATACAAGGTTGTCACACACGACCAAGTAACAGGAGCACTGCGCGAATTTTTTATAAAATATGGTGTAATTGTTGTTCCTAACGAAATGGGGTCAACAATGATTGAAACCGGAACCCAGACAGGAAGCGGCACACCTTGGCTTAGATACGAGGCAAAATATACTATTGAATTTGTTAATATGGATGAACCAGAGCAAACAATATCGATTAACGTATCTGCACACGCAATGGATACTGGAGACAAAGCACCTGGCAAAGCCTTAAGTTACGCAACAAAAACAGCAATGCTCAAGCTGTTCTCAATTGAAACAGGTGAAGATGACGAAGAGCGAGTTGAGCAGAAACGGACTGAGGAAGCATTAACGCCAGCAAAATTATATAAAAAAGCTTCAAGCCACATGAGCGCAGTCATGGATAATATCGACACAGTTATGGCGATTAAAGGATATTTAGCTGGAGATGATTTAGATGCGGCTGCTGAAGCGTGGTCTGAGATAACAGATTTCAAGGTGATTAGCGCGCTATCTATGGCTCCAACGAAAGGCGGCTGCTTTACCGTAGCAGAAGGCAAGAAAATGAAAGGCGAGGAGTTCAAAGGCTTTATGGCTGTACACCGCGCAGAAAACCCACTAACAGGAATATAAAAAATGAGTGATACACCAGAATTTGTAGACGGACTAATAGTAAAGAAACCACACGACAACGCGCCCGACTTCGTTAAGTGCTCAGTATCAATAAAGCGCAGCGAATTAATATCTTGGCTATCCACAAGAACAGACGACTGGATTAACTTAGACGTGAAAGAGAGCAAAAAAGGAAGCTGGTATGCACAAGTCAATACGTTTAAACCTGAAAGCCGACAAGATGCAGCGGCAAGGCAAAATGCACCACAAAGCCAGCCTGCACCTCCTGTAATTGATCCAGATTTTTCGGACGATATACCGTTCTAGGAAATAATTATGCTTTTATCAATAAAACAAGCAGACGAAGTTGAATTGATGCTCAGAGAAAAAGAAGAGTTGATTGAAAATCGTGAGCACAATAAAAAAGAAGTAAGACGGCTAAGAATATTAGAGGAAGTGGCAACCGCCCTGGAATATCGAGTGTTAGAGAAAAGTATTGATGTAGGAATGAGAAGAATACAAGCTCAAACTTTACGGATTGAAGCCTTAACAGATAAGAAAATAGCTGAAAAGGTTGGAGCCAGTCTAGATGCGGTAAGGTATCACAGTAAATCAAGCCTTAAGCACAATACACCTGACAGACAGCATAGAATAATGAATGAAATTAAAAGACGTAAGACCCCTGCTTATAAGGGTGCGTTGAGGTCGGTGTTTTGAATGGGTAAGTATAGAAGGGCTGAATCAACAGATTTAAATCAGAAGGATATAGTCAAAGAGCTAAGGAAGTTTTGTAAAGTTGAGCTAAACCATGATGACATATTCGTTGGCTACAAAGGCGTTAATTACTGGTACGAGATTAAACAGGAAAAGCACGTAAGTAAGAAAACTGGAAAAATACTGGAATCAGCTAAAGAAGATAGCCAGATTAAATTAGAAAACGAATGGCAAGGACACTACAAAATAGTACACAGTTTAGATGAGATATTAGAAGATATGGGAATAGAGCAATGAAAAACCTATTTTATTACTTATTAGCTACTGCTGAGATTATTCTAATAATTTATGCAATAACCTGGCTATGGAAAACGAGTAGTTTCTTTTGTGGGGTGAGCGGATGAATAACGCGCAATTAATAAATCAGGACAGCGGTAACTTTGAATATTACACGCCTATTGAATTTCCGACCGCGGCGAGAGAGGTTATGGGTAGCATTGACCTTGATCCAGCTTCCAGCGAAACAGCTAACAACAAAATAAAAGCTGATTATTATTTTAATGAAAGCGGCCTAGACAAAACGTGGTTTGGTAATATCTGGATGAATCATCCATTTAGCCGGGTAAATAATCCACTATGGATAAGCAAGATATGCTCATCTTTTGAGAATGGAGATATAGATCAGGGAATTTGTATAACATTCGCCGCAACATCTGAGACATGGTTCAGACCACTACTTAGTTATCCGCAATGCTTTATTCATGGCAGAACAAACTATTATTTGCCAGACGGAACGAAGAAAAAAGGCGTAACAAAGGGAAGCGTCATCACCTATTTAGGGGATAATAACGAGAGGTTTGCGGATATATTCAGCAAGTTTGGTACGGTTAAGTGAGAGTTAAAACTTTAAAGCCAGATGATAATAGTTTAGGCCGATGGAATGTGTATGTCAGTGAGGGCAAAGACAAAGCAGAGCGCAATGAAAGGCTAAGCGAAGCACCTGAAGCACTAAGGACTATTATTAAGAATCACGTTATTTTATGCTTTAAGATGAGGTCTAAATGAGAGAGATAATTACAGAGGAAGAAGTGGAAAAAGCTCTGCATTACTTATCAAGCAGCGTAAAGGATTTTGCTAGCTGGAAGTCTAGAATGAAATACCTTGAGAGCCACAGAAAGAGCGTAAGAGCAGCTTGTATCCTTAAGGCAACAGGAAAGACAATGGCAGAAAACACACAAAGAGGCGAGGCGGCTGAAGATTATAAAAACGCCCTTCTGGAATATGAAGAAGCTGTATATGAATTTACATTGATTGACGCTTATCGACACGCGGCAGAAACCAAGATAGCCGCATGGCAGACAATTTCAGCATCTAATAGACGAGGGCATGTATGACAAAGATAGCCTTAATATCAATCGGAATATTGTTTATAATGGCGTTTACAATTGTATTTACTGTAAGGATTTTGTGTTGCTTATATGGCGACCGTAAAGTGGTTAATCTAACTAACCCAGATGAAAGAGGTTTGCTTGAGAGGTAATTATGTCGTATATATTAGCAGATGAAAAAAAGCCAATGACCGGAATTGATGTGCATGTGGTTACTGAGGGCGGAGTTAAAGGTGTTGCTAAGTATTGGGATTTAACTGGCCAATGGATAGCTCAAGATAAAAAGTTAAATCATGGTGATGTTGTAAAGAAATGGAAATACGCTAACGCAACATAATTTATCTAATAGGCAGAAACAATGGAATATTGGCTCATAATCATTTGCTTATGTATTATCGTATTTTATTGTATAAGGGCTTATATAGCTCCTAAGTAAAGAATTAACACAACAACCAAAGGTGAAATAAAATGAAAAACATTACTAAATATGTATTAACCCTTCTTCTAACTATGCCGTTAGCTTTAAAAGCTGAGAGTTATGTAGCTGTAGAGGCCAATGTAGGCCAAGAATTGTCAATTAATAGCGATCACTGGGAAGGCGAATATCCTGTTGAGCTTAGAGTGTCTTATGTAAAATCACTTGATAAGCACATATACTTTACAACAGGCTATTCTCATATAAGCAACCTGGCAAATGGCTCACTTATTAATGGCGGCTATGAAAGCGTACTAGATAGAGTATTTATGGGTATTGGTGTAAAATTTAATATTGAATAACACGGTAATATAATATGCCAGCAGGTAGACCATCAGAATATACAGAGGAAGTGCTAGAGATAGCAAAAGACTACCTTGATAACTTTAGGGATGAGTACGAGCACGCCATCCCTAGTGTTGTCGGTCTAGCTAAAGTCCTTAGAAAAAGTAGGGAATGTTTATATAACTGGGCTAGGGACGAAGAAAAGAAAGAATTCTCTGACATATTAGAGCAAATCAATTCAGATCAAGAGTTTGTGTTGGTGAATGGAGGGCTAAACGGCTCACTAAACAGTAATATAACAAAACTTGTTCTTGGCAAGCATGGCTATTCAGATAAAGCAGACACCACCATCGCAAATCCTGATGGAACTAATATAGCTCCCTCGACCGACATTGAAATAGCGCGTAAACTAGCATTTGTCCTTGATAAAGCATTAAAGGATAAAGAGTCGGAATAATCCGGCACTCCATTAGCAACTATAACAAGCAGGAGATTTACCATGGCATTATTTACAAGTGTTCACGGAAAGCGATTAGGTTTAGGCGAGAAAGGTCAATTGGTGGCAAATAAGATTAACGTATCACAGCCTTGCGTCAATGCAACAATCACAGTCAGCGCAGAAGGGGCTACTACAGCCAATACGCGAGATATTGTTGTTCAATTACTCGATGCAGACGGTAACGACATTAACTATGTTGAGACTGTTGAAGTCATTATGTACTTGGATGCGGCTCAAGCTGCATTTGTTGCGACAGGTGGCTCAACGGGTATTACTATCGGTGCAGCCGGTGACGGTGCTGTTCTTGATGTTGTAGCGAAGAAATATTTCCTTGCAATGTCTGAAGCGGATGGAGATATTGACCTTGATTGGTTAGATACTGGTACTGAAGTAGCGTTTCTTGGTATACGTCTACCCAATGGCCGTATCATCGTTTCAGATGCTTTAACTAATACATAAAGTTTACAGGTAGCGGCGCTGAAAGTAGAAGCGCAGGAATTATAAGCGCACCGCCGTAGGGGCGGGTAAGCGGGATATTCCCAGACCCCAAAGGCCACGGGGAGCCAGAGTAACGCCTGGCCTACCTTCTTATTTAAGGGCGGTTAATGTCATCAATATCTGAAATACTCCAAGCCCTTGAAACAATGCCTGACGATAAGAAGGCAGAACTAGAGGCGCAAGCTAATCAAGCAATAGATTTAAAATGGATACCGAACCCTGGACCTCAAACAGAAGCCTTCTACTGTAAAGCAGATGAATTGTTCTTCGGAGGATCAGCAGGGGGTGGTAAGTCTGCACTAATAGTAGGTTTATCACAAACAAGCCACGAACGCTCTTTAATCCTTCGCCGTTTCCGTGATGATGCAAAAGAGTTGGCTGAAACAGAACTGATTGATAAATCTCTTGATGGTGATCGTAATGGTTGGAATGGTGCTGACCTCATCTACCGCGGAAAAGGACATATTACAACTTTTGGCGGATGTCAGGCTGAAACTGATAAACAGAGATATAAAGGGAAGCCGCACGATTTAAAGTGTGTAGGGGAAGGCACGCCAGTATTAATGGGTAATGGATCGTATAAGCCAATTCAAGATATTGCGGCGGGCGATATGGTAGCCACACTGGAGGGAGCTAAGAAAGTAATAAAATCGTTCTTAACTCCAACTAAAGCAGCCGTTAAGCTGTCCGTATCAATGTTAGACGGAACTATAGTTCACCAGATTCAGTCTGCTTCGCATGAAATTCTAACGCGTACAGGGTGGGTTGTCCCCGATATGTCATCCGTTTCTTGCCTGGAGCACCAGACGGGCCTTTTATCCAGCGGATTTTGTGTTTCTGACACAACCTCTTCCATATCTTCGTCCCTGTCTTTGTCAATTTTGCCAGATCTCGATAAGTTAAATGTGTTGGCGCGAAATATCTTGCGACCTCTACAAGCTGCGAAACTAGATCTGGATTGCTTAACTCAACAGGGGTCACTCTACGGTAAGGTTTTACAAGCTCAGGAAATCTGTTACGAAGAGTTTGATGACAGACTCCAAGCTCATCAGCAGCAAGCCTTATTCCCCCAAGTCTCGCTAAAGTTTCTTTCACTAAAGAATCTGGCATTTTCTTCTGACGGGCTAAATTCATCTTTAAAGTATGATGGCTTCGATGTTCAGAAAAAGTCATTACCTGTAGGTTTTCTGGATCATTGTCGGTTCTTATTTCGTTCCTGTGGTGCACACATTCTCGAATTGACGGGTCTTCGTGCTGTATTAGTGGTCGGCCAGCAATATCTTCGCCAACCAATCTGTGTTGAGCAACATAGCCCCATCGGTTTGCTAGACGGTGGTGCGGGACGAGCTCCCACACATAACCACCATAAATGGTCGTATTGCCACCCTTATACGAAGGAAAAACGTCAAAGTACGGCTCCTCGTTCTTTTTTGTCATATAAAGTTACCCCTGTAAGCAGTAGAAAGTTGTTTGATCTTGAAGTGGAAGAAGTTAATCATTTTATCACAAAAGGGGGAATAGTAAACAAGAACTGTTTTGATGAGGTGTCTGATTTTCTCGAATCACAGTATGAATTCATTATCGCGTGGAACAGAACTACAACCAAAGGTCAGCGATGTCGTGTTGTATCTACCGGAAACCCACCAACAACCGCAGAAGGCCTATGGGTTGTAAGACGCTGGGCTGCGTGGCTTGACCCTTCACACCATAATCCTGCCAAATCTGGTGAATTACGATGGTTTACCCGCGATGAAGAAGGCAAAGAAATAGAAGTCGAAGGTCGTGGCCCACACATTATCGGAGAAAGAGAAGTATTTGCTAAGTCTCGAACATTTATACGAGCAGGGCTATCGGATAATCCTGATTTAGCATTAGATGGTCAATATGAGGCAATGCTTTCACAGCTACCAAAGGAATTACGTGATGCTTACCGTGATGGTAAGTTTGATGTAGCCCTGAAAGATGGCGCATTTCAAACAATACCAACTAATTGGATCAGAGCAGCACAAGCAAGATGGACTGAAAAACCACCAGAAGGCGTACCAATGTGTGCAATTGGTGTAGACGTAGCTCAAGGAGGCGAAGATAATACAGTTTTAGCACCTCGGCATGATGGGTGGTATGCGCCATTTATTACTATACCTGGGAAGCTTACGCCTGATGGAAAGTCTGTTGCTGGCCTTGTAGTTGCTAATCGACGCGATAATGCAAAAGTTATTATAGATATGGGTGGCGGCTATGGCGGCGCAGCTTATGAACACATGAAAGATAACAATATTGAAGTTAAAGGCTATAAAGGAGCAGAAGGATATAGTGGGCGCACTTCTGATAGGCAGTTAAAACTATATAATACTCGGTCTGCTGCTTACTGGAAGTTTAGGGAGGCATTAGATCCATCACAACCAGGCGGCTCCACAATAATGTTGCCTGATGATCCAGAAATGGTAGCTGATTTAACAGCTCCAACTTACGCTGTAACAAGACAAGGTATTCAAGTTGAGCCGAAGAAAGATGTGGTTAAACGGCTTGGCAGATCTCCTGATATTGGTGACGCTGTTGTTATGGCTTGGTGGGACGGGCTAAAAGGTGCTAATATACAAGGGGGCTTCAAGAAGAGAAATACTGCGCCTGTTGTTGTAATGAGCAAAAGAGCAAGGATTAGAAAAAGATGACCATATTAGGTAAGCGTCCAAAGATTCCAATTCCAGAAATTGAGCCCCCTGCTCCTCTTGTCGATGAAGAGAAGCTAAAAATGGCACGAAAGAAAAACATATCTAAACAGCGCAGCCGTTCAGGCCGCACATCAACAATATTATCAGATGAGGGGTTAGGATAATGGGACGACCATTTTCAAGCGGAAGACTTGGCGGGCCAAAAGTAAAAAAATATGGCACTGTCTTAACGGATTACGATAAAGCGCGTGAACCTTTGCGGGAATCCAATCTTAGAGCCGAACAGAGAGAAAAAGAGAGAAAGGCTAAAGGCGGCGGCTTTAGAAGGTATGACGAAGAAGATCTTGACAAGATAAAAACCCAAAATGAGGCTGCACTTAAAGCTAACCTTATTATTCCAACTACAACACCAACATTATTAGCGGACGAAACCGCTATAACAAAGAAGAAGAGAAAGAAAATATCATCAGACCGACTTACAAGCGGTAGAATGTCGACTATTCTCGGCGATACGTTAGGATGAGAACGGTGCAAGAAAGGTTTGATAGTAAGGTTGAGCGGATACCAGAAGGCGGCTGTCATGTTTGGATGGGTGGCTTGCTAGCCTCTGGCGGTTATGGCGTGTTTATGGCAAACAAAGTGTCACATAGAGCGCATAGATTCTCATGGATACAAGCTAATGGAGAGATACCCAAAGGCATGTTCATACTGCATAGTTGTGATAACCCATGCTGTGTTAATCCTGACCATTTATCGGTAGGAACACATCAAGATAATATGGACGACATGGTCAAAAAAGGCCGACAGAATCCTGCTCGCGGCACAAAACATTCGTCACACAAGCTAACAGAAAAGCAAGTTCGGGCTATCCGAGCTAGCTCTGTTTCAAGCAGAAAACTTGGTGCTGAATATGGTGTAAGTAAAACGCTTATCAATCACATTAAAACCAAAAGTAAAAAGGGATGGGGTTGGCTAGAATGAAAATCAAGGCATTGAAGGACAGAGGGGAGCAATTATTTAATAAACGGCATGGCTTACTTTCCTTATGGCAAGAAATCGCTTCAAACTTCTACCCAGAACGAGCCGACTTCACCAACATAAGAAACATCGGTGATGATATGGCGGGTCATTTAATGACAAGCTCCCCTGCGATTGCGCGTCGAGATCTAGGTAATGCCTTTAGTTCGATGTTAAGACCTACCGCAAAAGAGTGGTTTCATGTTGGTACTAGCCGACCTGACACGCAAGATACCGAAGCAAAGCAATGGTTAGAATGGGCAACAAAACTCACTAGAAACGCCATGTATGACCGACCTGCTCAATTTAATCGAGCGACAAAGGAAGGCGATCATGATTTCGCTGCCTTTGGTCAATGCGTTATCTCAACAGAGCTCAACTTAAAAACAAACACACTACTATACCGCTCATGGCATTTGCGTGATGTGGCATGGGTAGAAGACGAGGCTGGTGAAGCATCTACTGTTTATCGTAAGTGGAAGCCTACTGCGATTGACCTTAAGACGATGTTTGGCAATAAAATCCATGAGAAGGTTGCTAAAAAACTATCAAAGACCCCGTATGATGAAATAAACGTATGGCATATCGTAATGCCAACAGAGGCTTATCAAGACGTTGAAAGCTCAAAGAAGATTAACCAGCCTTTTGTTTCTATTTATATTGATGTGGATAACGAACATATCATTGAAGAAGTGGGTCAGTGGGTGAATATGTACACTATCCCACGTTGGGCGACTGTTTCAGGCTCACAATATGCTCACTCCCCCGCGACCGTTACTGCTTTAGGTGATGCACGACTCATCCAGACAATGACTTCTACTATCCTGGAAGCAGGAGAAAAAGCGGTTAATCCTCCGTTATTAGCAATTCAAGAAGCTATCCGTAGTGATGTTAGTGTTTATGCTGGTGGTATTACGTGGGTAGATGCTGATTACGATGAGAGACTAGGCGAAGTATTACGCCCAATGACGCAAGATAAGTCAGGGCTTAATTTTGGCCTTGATGTGAATGAGAGCATTAAAGAACAAATCTTCGAGGCTTTCTTTCTTAATAAGCTCAATCTACCGCCTACAGGTGGACCAGACATGACCGCTTACGAGGTTGGTCAACGAGTACAAGAATATATCCGAAACGCCCTACCTTTATTTGAGCCTATGGAAGCCGATTATAACGGCAGATTGTGTGAGAACACCTTTGACATCATGCTTCGCGCCGGTGCTTACGGCGACCCACGCAACATACCTAAGTCAATTCAAGGTGCAGATATACGATTTACCTTTGAGTCTCCATTACACGAAGCGTCTGAGAAAGCAAAAGTTGGTCAATTCATGGAAGCCCAACAAATTCTTGCTCAAGCTATTAATCTTGATCCCTCTACCGCACTTATTATTGACGGTAAGAAAGCGACTCGTGATGTATTGGAAGCAGTCGCTCCGGCTGACTGGCTAAATACTGAAAGTGATGTAGACGCGATGATTGCTCAACAGCAACAAGAGCAAGAAACCCAACAGATGCTCGACCAAATGGCTCAAGGCGCAACGATTGCGAAGGATTTAGGTCAATCTAATATGGATGAAATGCCTGCGTGACAAAAAAGAAGCAAGTAAAAAGGACTGAATCAGCCCCTTATTGTTTTAGAGCGGATTGGCAGCCACCTGATGCGAGCGCATTACAGGCTCTTGAGAAAGGTGAGGCTGACGAGCACCAACAAAAACGTGCCTTAGCATGGATAATTAATGTTGCGGCTGGAACCTATCAAGTCGCATGGGAGCCTGACAATGAGCGGGCATCCTCTTTTGAATCGGGTCGTCGTTTCGTCGGCTTGAAAATCGTCGAGCTAATAAAGCTCAATTTAGCAAACTTTAGCAAACTTTAGGAGAATAAAAAATGAGTGAAGAGCAGACACCCCTTGAAGAAGGCGCTGCAACAGATAAGCAGACCACAGAAGATCTTGAAACAGCACAAAAAGCAATAGATGTAGCGAAAGATACGGTTGATAAAGGTTTAACCGAGGCTGACGCCGAAACAGCTAAAGATAACTGGGGCGACGACTGGCGACAAAACTATGCCGGTGAAGACGATAAAATGGTTAAGCGGATGGAACGCTACTCATCCCCTAAAGCTGCATTAGACGCATTAGTCGCAGCACAAAACAAAATCTCCAGCGGAGAACTCAAGACCGCACTACAATCAGACGCTTCAGACGAAGAAACCGCAACATGGCGTGAAGAAAACGGCATTCCTAGCTCGGTTGATGATTATGAAATCAATTTACCTAACGGCATTGTGGTGGGCGAAGAAGATAAACCAATGGTTGATAGCTTTTTAGAGTCGGCATTAGCCTCTAATCTTCATCCTGACCAAGTAAACAACGCACTAGGCTGGTATTACGACTACCAAGAACAAACTATTCAACAACAGCAAGACGCAGATATAGCATCAAAGCAAACAGGTGAAGACGAGTTACGTGTTGAATGGGGTCAAGATTATCGCCGCAATGTACAGATAGCGACTAACTTTCTCGATAATGCGCCAGAAGGCTTTAAAGAACAGATTATGGGCGCAAGATTAGCTGATGGTACGCCATTAGGTAGCGATCCAACTTCTTTGAATTGGCTGGTTGATATGTCTCGACAAATTAATCCTGTTGCAACTGTAGTGCCTGGTTCCGGTACAAACGCTGTTCAAGCAATCGAAACTGAATTAGCATCACTTAAGAGTATGATGGGCGACCGTCAAAGCGAATATTGGAAGGGTGACAACTCTGCCAAGAATCAAGCGCGTTATCGTGAATTAGTGGAAACCGTACAGAAGTACGGCTAATATTGTAATATAGTTATATAGGTGTAAAATGTAATATGTAACACAACAGCCAAGCTAGGCCCTATGATAGCCAGTATTGACCCCGCAAGGACAACTCAATAAATGCTGAATTAGATACCCCAAATGCAAGGTAAAACTTAATTTTGTAGTATTTAAAGTGCTTTTACAGAATACCGTTAAAAGCCCTATCATAGGAGTATAGCCAAATGGCTGATACAGCATTTCAAACGCAATACCGAGATGAATTCATCGCCGGTTTCGAGCAGCGTCAATCGCTCGTTCGCAATACTGTTACCACAGAAGCAGAAGTAAAGGGCAATAGTGCCGTTTTCCTTGTTGCTGATTCTGGTGACGCAACTGCATCCACCCGTGGCGTAAATGGTTTAATCCCTGCACGCGCGGACAACTTAGAACAAAACGCAGCAACTCTCGTAGAATGGCATGACTTGGTTCGTCGTACTGGTTTCAACTTGTACGCTTCTCAAGGTGATGGTCGCCGCATTATGCAAGAAACAACTATGGCGGTTCTAAACCGTAAAGTGGATTCTGACATCATTACTGCATTAGAGAATGGTACGCAGGACACCGGCACAGCGGCAACAGGGTCATTAGATATGGCAATGTACGCTTTAGCAATCTTAGGTAATAACGCTGTTCCTTTGGACGGTAAAATATCTGCCTTGATTACACCGGCAATGCACGCTTACTTCATGCAGACTAAAGAGTTCGCTTCTGCGGATTACATCAACAACAAGCCGTTTGAAGGCAATCTGACTCAATATCGTTGGGCTGGCGTAAACTGGATTGTTCATCCTAATCTAACAGGTGCAGCAACTTCGGCTGAAAAATGTATCATGTATCATCAATCGGCTATTGGTCACGCTTGCAACATGTCAAGCATCATGACTGCGGCTGGTTACGATGAAGAGCAAGATTACAGCTTCGCGCGTGCTTCAACGTACATGGGTTCCAAGTTACTGCAAAACAGTGGCGTGGTTATTATGAATCATGACGGTAGCGGTTACGCTGCTCAATAAAGGAGAGATACAATGGCTTACGCAACAACTAACCCACCAGCATGTATTATCCCTCGCATTGGTACACATTCAGCAGTTTGGATGTACACCGATGGGGACGCACATACTGATGTTGATCTCGCTGGATACTTTACTGATGGCGCAGCCCTCGGTTTAACGGCTGACGATGTAATGATCGTAGTCGATACGGCGACACCAACCTGTACTATTCATCAAGTGCTAAATGCAACCAGCATCACGCCGGCTACATTAGCGTAACTGATAGGGGGCGAAAGCTCCCTTTCTTTAAGGAGATTATCTTGGAAGACAAAAAACCAACAATTCGTAAGATTATTAGTCCGCAATTCAGCCTTGCAGAACAAAAGCGTCTTGTATGGCACGCTCAACCAGCGGAAGGCGTAACAATTAAAGACATGCTAAACCCGATTTACTGGACGCACGTAGCATCAAACCTCATTAAAGGCGCACGCATTGAAGCGGTCGCAGAAGACGGCACTTGGTTCGCAGAGTTTTATGTGAAGTCTGCCAATAAGATTGAAGCACATGTCACGTTAATGCGTGAAGTCGCACTCAGCAAAGCGGTCGCTAAACTAAAGATCGAACCTAAATTCAAAGTAAATCATGTAGGCGGTGGTAAATGGCGCGTTCTTCGCACAGAAGACAATGCTGAACTGCAAACAGGATTTAAAAGTAAAGAAACTGCACAATCATGGCTTGATAACCATTTAAAAGAAATTGCTGCTTAATAAAGTGAGGGTGACATGGCAACACAACTCAGTCTGTATAATGAAGCCCTTAGAATATGTGGTGAGCGTAAACTAGCCTCTTTAACAGAGAATAGGGAGCCTCGCCGTGTTCTTGATGCGGTATGGGATAATGATGCAATTAACTATTGTCTTGAACAAGGTCAGTGGAATTTCGCTATCCGCTCCGCAAAACTTGAATATAACCCCTCAATGGAGCAGCCTTACGGCTATCAATATGCCTTTGAGAAACCTACCGATTTAATCCGATTAACTGGATTGTGTTCAGATGAATACTTTAATGTCCCCCTAACTCAATATACTGAGGAAGGTGGCTTTTGGTTCTCTGATTTAGATGAGATTTACATCAAGTATGTCTCAAATGACACAAGCTATGGTAAAGATTACAGCCTTTATCCTGAAACCTTTATGCGTTATGTCGCGTCCTACTTAGCTTCTGAGATTGTTGACCGGATAACCCAAAACAACTCTTTATGGGATAAGGTCTACGGCATTATGCGTCGAAGACTCACTGATGCACGCTCTAAAGATGCAATGGCAGATCCAACTCAATTCCTACCTACAGGCGCATGGGTAAGCTCTCGTCGTGGAGGTGCGCGTTCAGATCGCGGTAACCGCAATAGATTAATTGGATGAAGGCATTACACGCATTACTTTCATTTAACCGAGGTTTAGTCTCTCGTCTTGCGCTTGCACGTATTGACTTAAAGCGAACAAGCCTTTCTGCCGAAGTACAAACTAACTGGATACCGAGAGTTTTAGGCTCAATGATGCTTCGTCCAGGCTTTAAGTATGTCGGCTCAACAAAATCTGACCTACCCGCTAAAATAATCCCTTTCATGTTCACAACAAGCGACAGTATTAAAGTCGAATTGACTAACCTGCTTATGCGCGTGTGGATTTCAAATGAACTTATTACTCGCTCTGCGGTGACTGCCACTATTACCAACGGGGCATTTACTTCTGATGTGACAGGCTGGACGGATTCTGACGAATCAGGTGCAGTCTCAGCATGGCTAACTGGCGGGTATTTGTCTTTATTAGGGGCGGGCGTTAATTCAGCTATTCGAGATCAAGAAGTCACTGTAACCGAAACCGGCACAGAGCATGGGCTTTCAATTCATATTCAGCGTGGAATCGCAGTATTAAGGATTGGATCAACAATTGGTGATGATGATTATCTTCCAGATACCATTTTACGTGAAGGCTATCATTCTATTGCAGTCACGCCGACCGCTAATATGTGGATCAGACTTTCAAGCTCTACCAGCTACGCTTCATTAGTTGATAGTATTGCTATTGAGTCAGCGGGCGAAATGGAGGTGACAACGGCATGGCCTGAGTCTGCCCTACAAGATACCCGTTACGATCAATCTGGCGATGTTATCTTCATGGCCTGTAAGGACTATCAGCAATACCGAATAGAGAGACAAGATACACGCTCATGGTCTGTGGTGAAATACTTGGCAGATGATGGGCCGTTTAAGCTTATTAACACCGGACCTATTCGTATCACGCCTAGCGCATTGAGTGGTGATGTCACATTAACAGCCACAAAAGACTTGTTTAAGTCTACTAATGTCGGTTCATTATACGAATTAACCTCAACAGGGCAGAATGTTGTTGCGAGCATTTCAACAGAAGACACGTTTAGCGATCCAATCCGTGTCACTGGTGTAGGGTCGTCACAAAGACAATTCTCAATATCTTTAACGGGTACGTGGTCTGCGACTGTACATTTACAGCGGTCAGTCGGTGAAGCGGGTGATTGGACAGATGTTAAAAGTTATACGGTTAACGGGGTTGATAATTATAATGACGGGCTAGATAACCAGATCATTTATTACCGCGTTGGCATTAAAACAGGAAACTACACGTCTGGAACGACCGAGATAGCGATTGTTTACACGTCAGGGTCTATTACCGGAATAGCAAGAGTTACCGCCTACACAAGTGCTACGGTAGTTAGTGCGCACGTCTTGGTGGCGTTAGGTGGCACAGACTCAACAGATGATTGGGCGGAAGGCGAATGGTCAGACAGACGCGGTTGGCCTACCTCCGTCGTTTTGCATGATGGTCGTCTTTGGTGGGCAGGTAAAGACAATATATGGGGGTCTGTGTCTGATGGGTTTAATTCATTTGATGCAAATACCGAGGGAGATTCTAGCCCCATTCAACGTAGTATCGGCTCTGGTCCGGTAGATGTGATTAACTGGCTTGTCTCAACAACTAATTTGTTAGTGGGTGCTGATGGGTCTGAATTAATCGCAAGAGCATCTAGCCTTGATGAACCTTTAACGCCGTCTAATTTTGGCTTAAAGCCCGTCGAAACATTAGGCTCTGCAACGATTAAAGCGGTCAAAGTTGGAACAAATGTTATTTTTGTTCAACGTAACGGCTCAAGAGTGTATGAATTGTCTTTTGATGGCGGCACTTATAATTATGTGGCGAATGACCTTACCGCAATTGTGCCTGAAATTGGATTACCTTCATTTGTCCGTATTGCCGTTCAGAGACAACCTGATACCCGTATTCATATTGTGCGCTCAGACGGAAAAGTGGCTGTATTAATTTATGACAAAGTAGAAAACGTAACCTGCTGGATGCTTGTTGAGACAGATGGAATTATTGAAGATGTCATTATTAACCCTGGCACCGAAGAAGATGAAGTTGCTTATGTGATTAAACGGACAATAAACGGATCAACAAAGCGATATATCGAAGAATGGGCATTAGAAAGCGAAGCTCAGGGCGGTGAAACAAATAAATGTATGGATTCTCATGTCACTTATTCAGGAACATCAGCAACAATCATGACAGGATTAAGCCATTTAGAGGGCGAATCGGTGGTTGTTTGGGGAAATTCCAAGTATTTAGGCGAATATACCGTATCAAGCGGGTCAATTACCTTATCCGAGGCTGTGACCTTAGCTTATATCGGGCTGACGTACACCGCTCAATTCAAAAGCGCGAAACTTGCCACCGCTGTAGCAACACAACAAAACCCAACTCCTTTAACTCAGCGTAAGCGAATAGACCATTTAGGGCTTGTGTTAGCGGACACTCACGCTTCCGGCCTTCAGTATGGCGTTAGCTTTGATGAATTAGATGACCTACCTTTAGTAGAGCAAGAATTAGAGGTCGATCCAGATGCAATTCATACTGATTATGATATGGACTCCATCGAAGTCAATGGAGAATGGAGTACTGATACCCGTCTTTGCTTGCAGGCAGTCGCACCAAAACCATGCACCGTATTAGCGGCAGTCATTGGGATAAGCGCACATGACAAGATGTGAGATTAGAACAGCTACCGCAAAAGACGCTCATGATTTTTATGGGAAACCACCATCGAATAGTTTTAAAGGGTTTGTGGCGGTTAAGTCTGGCAGGGTGATTGGAATAGGCGGCGTGTTCTATACAAAGACAGGGCTGATTGCTTTTTCAGATATGAAACCTGAAATGCGACAACATAAGAAAGCGATAGTAAAAGGCTGTAGAATGATAATGGACATGGTAAAAAATGCGGAGGTTCCCGTTTATGCGGTCGCAAACGACAATGAGCCAACAGCAAATAATTTATTAGAAAGATTAGGGTTTGTTAATACAGGTGTAAAAAACGAACTTGGTGACACTTTAGTTTGGAGGGATGAATAATGGCAGCTATGACAGCCTTTCAGGTAATATTTTCTGTTATGCAGGCGAGCGAAGAAAGAAAAGCCGGTAAAGCAGCGGATAAACTTGCTCAATTCAAAGCCGATCAACTTGAACAAAAAGCAGGGCAAGAAAGAGCGGTATCACAACGTAAAGCAGATAGCGCAAGACGCACCTCACGGTATGCTGAATCAAGAGCATTAGCTTTAGCTGCGGCTTCAGGTGGTGGTGCTTCCGATCCAACCGTTGTCAATATTATGGCGGGGATTGCAGGAGAGGGCGAAATGGCTGCTCAATCTGCACTTTATGAAGGCGAAGAACGCGCAAGAGGTTCGGAAATGGCCGCAGATGCAAGTCGCTATGAAGGTGCTCAAGCTAAACGCGCAGGAAACATTAAAGCAGGAACAACCTTAATGAGTTCATTTTCTAAGTTTGGAAACCAAAGCTTGACCGAAAAATATACGCCAGGTGACGCTTATCAACCATCAGCAATGTACTACGGACGATAATAATGGCTAAGTTACCAACAGCAATCGACTTTAATCGACAAACTCCTTCGGCTTCACGTCAAATAGTCGGGTATCAGACAGGACAAGTCGAAGCGGCGACCGCTAACTTCGCTCAGACAATGGGTGGCGTAATCGAGCAGGAACAAAAGAAACTTGACGATATTCGTGTTGAGGATGCCATCAATAAGGCTAAAATGAGCGCATTAGAGCTATCTAAGGGCGAGAATGGCTTCTCGTCTGTAAAAGGTGAGGATGTTGTCACTAAGCCTGTTAGAAACGATTACACAACACGCCTGAATAAATCCTTTAAAGATATTGAAGGCGGATTAAACCAAAACCAAGTCGCACTATTTCGTCGTCGCTCACAACCTTTGTCGTTGTCTTATCAGTCTGGGCTTATCGGCCATATTGCCGGAGAGACTTCTAACTATCAGGATTCTACCGATATGGCGACCATTGATATTGAAACTCAAGATGCAGCGGCTAATTGGACAGATCCACAGTCTGTTGTTAATTCAGCGTCAAGAATTAAGTACACTGTCAACAGCGTAGCGGATAGAAAAGGATTATCAGGTGCAGCAAAAGAGCAGTTATTAAATGATTCCATGACAAAAATGCACAAAGGTGTTATTTACTCAATGCTCGAATCAACGCCTAGCCAAGCCAAAATTTACTATTCAAAGAACAAGAAAGCCATTAATGGACTGGATAGAGCGTCAATTGAAGACGATTTAAACAAGGGCGCAGTAAAACAAGAGTCACAATCCTTAACAGATGAAGTAATTGCTAAAGATTTAAGCTCAACAGAGTCATTAGCTTTGATTAGAAAGAAGTCAGGTAAAAATGCTGATTTACGTGAAGCCTCGGTCAGTCTTTATAAGCAGCGGTCACACGAAACTGACTTAGCGATTAAAGATGCGACTTATGATGCGGGTATTTATATTGCAGAAAATGGCACGCTTGACGGTCTCCCACAAGAAACGCTAGATATATTACCTGCTGATAAACGTAACACAATGGAAAAGGTTGCAAGAGAGCAGCGTCAAGGTGTTGAGCCAATTCAGAATCATAAAGAATGGAATGATTTTAATCTAAAGGTAGGGCGAGCTTATGCGGGTGATAAAGTCGCAATGAACTCCTTAAAGGATATGGATGTATACGGCGAATTAAGATTAAAGCTTGATGACACTCATTATGACCAAGCCTTAGGTATGCAGCGCGCATTTACGACCAGCGACTCAAAAGAGAAAGCTAAAGCGGGCGCAATGGCGGGGCAAGTGGTTACTCATGGTGCAGCGGCAAACGACTTTATTAACCAAATATTAAGCGTTAAGAAATCTTCAGATCGCAATGAATCAGGACAAGAATTTGCTCGCCAATTCATGCAGCTTGCTCAGGCTGAGATTAGCCAATGGGGAGTTGAAAACCCCAATAAGAAAATACCACCAACAGAAAGAAATAGAATTTACCGAGATTTAGCGCAAACGATGATGGTAGAAGATGGCGGGTTTATGTGGTTTGACAAGGATTATGATATTGCCGATATTCCAGAAGATTACATTAACGTTATTGCTGATGACCTAAGACAAAACAATATCCCTGTTACTGGTAGAAATATGATTAATGCTTATTTAGCCGCTAAAGAAAAGGGGTTGATTGACTAATGGGTATGTTTGCCGAAGCATTGCAGCAGACTGAGGACTTCGACAAGAAGCCTGATGTATTAGATTTGCAGCAAGAATCTAAGCAGCTTCAACTCGGCCTGAGTTTTGAGCAAACAACCGATGTAAACCCTGATGAACACGCAGAAGCTATGGACCTCTCAAAAGAGGTTAAACTGCCGCCTGATGCCATAAGACAAGACTTACCGACTTACCGCGAGCAATCAAGAAAACAAAAAGTCGATTATTCAAGGCTTTTAAAAGAGCATCCAAAACTATCTCAATCTTTAACCGATCCAGATTTTGCGAAGGTATCAGCGGACGACTTAGATAATCTAAGCCTTTTAGAGCGTATAACTCAAGGCTATAGCGAGACTGTTGATTACACTACAGAAACTATTGAAGACGTAGTAATTGGGTTTGAAGCTGGTCAAGTTACCGATAGGTTAGGTATTCTAGGTCAAGCGTCAATGATGGACGGAGCAACGCCAGAGCAGCAATCAAGAATTATCGAGCTTCAAAATAGACTTGAGCACCTAAAAGGAACAGGTGGATTTCTAGAGAACGCCGCTAAGATCATAGGGCAAATGTCTGAAGGGTTCCCAGATGCGGCAAAAACAGGTGTCACGACAGGATTAGCAACGGGAACAGCCGTTGCTATAGCGGGTCAGCTAGGGCCACAAGTAGCTCTTCCAGAAGAAGTTATTACTGTCCCTGTTGCGTTTGGCGGTGGCTTTACAGCAGGTTTCGGCGCAAAACAAGCAGAAAGAGCATATAAGGTGGAAGCTGGACATGCTTATCTTGATATGATCGAAACAGGAATAGATCAGGATACCGCGCGTGTTGTCGCTCAGAGTGTTGGCACAATTAATGCGGCATTGGAGATGGTAGGGCTCTCGGCAGTAACTTCCCCTGTTAGAAAGCTAGCTTCAAAAATGGTGCGTGAAGCAGCAACAGAATATTTGATTAAGCCAACTATGGTAAAGGCCGCGAAAGGCTTTGCTAAAGATTATGTAACTGCGTGGGCTGGCGAGGTTACAACAGAAGTTTTACAAGAAATCGTCACAATGGCTGGTAGCGAGATTGCCCGCCAAATTACACCAGAAGAAATGGAGTCTTTATTATCCACACCAGAAGGGAGAGCTCAATTCAAAGAGCAGCTTGCTGGTATTTTTGAGCAGGTCGGTAAAGGTATGGCGATACTTGCCTTGCCTGGAGCAAGCGTTAACTTTGTTTACGAAACTAGAAAAGTAAAGCAAGCAACAAAGAATCAGCGTGTTATGGAGGCTTTAGGTGATGCCTCCGCTGAATCTAAAGTAAGACAGCGCGCGCCTGAGCAATTCCAGAAGTTCATTGACGAAACTACAAAAGATGGCCCAGTTGAGAATGTCTACATATCGGCTGAAAAGTTTGACGAGTATTTTCAAACGCAAGGAATTGATCCAGATCAAGTAATGAGCGAATTACCTGAGATTCAAGAACAACTAGCTCAAGCAAGAGAAAGAAACGGCGATATTGTTATCCCGATTAACCTGTATACAGGAAAGATAGCCGGTACAGAGCATCATGCCGGAT
>Ga0190293_1000105_pt1 | contig 28903 bp, 19 predicted proteins | sample 48693001_MG_FD_161671 | JGI IMG/M metagenome (GOLD analysis project Ga0190293, IMG submission 161671) | Hydrothermal vent microbial mat bacterial communities from Southern Trench, Guaymas Basin, Mexico - 4869-30-0-1_MG | ecosystem: Environmental > Aquatic > Marine > Hydrothermal vents >...
AACCGGTTAAGAATCTTAACTTCAGGATTAGTTCGACATTTAAAACTATTAAATCTGCGAATCCTGAATTGTTTAATATGGACTATATTGACAGTGATGGAAATATTCAGTCGGATATTAGACAAGTAGATGTTAATTTTGCCATGCAGTATACTCCCAATCGTAAACCATATGGTTTTGGGGTTGATAGAGGTTTTAGTAATTATGGCAGATATCCAACATTCTTTTTGAGTTATACCAAAGGAATTAAAGGGCCTTTTGATAGTGATTTTGATTACCACAAATTACAATTCTTTTACCAGCAACCCATTCAAATTGGTTTATTTGGAAGATTAACAACTACGTTTGAAATTGGTAAAACCATTAATCCGGTTCCATTAGCTCTATTGAATATTGTTCCTGGTAATCAAACGTATTTTACATCCAGAAAACTATTTGATCTGTTAGATTATTATGAGTTTGTTACCGATGAATATGTTTCATTGCACATTGAACATAATTTTAACGGACGTCTTTTTTCTAAAATTCCGTTTTTACGTAAACTGCAATGGCGTGAAATTATCGGAATCAGGGGTGTAGTAGGTAGTATTTCAGATGAAAATATAGCAATCAATGCTTCAGATATTATTTATGTCGCTCCTGAAAATGTTTATTGGGAATACCATGTTGGTATTGGGAATATTTTCAAATTACTACGTATAGATTTTGAATACAGAGGAAGTTATCTGGATGCTCCCAATGCTACTAAATTTGCTGTTAAAGGAGGTTTAGGTTTCTATTTTTAGAAATCAAAATACCAGTTAAACAAATTAGACTTAACACCAACAGTAAACCAGGTAGTATTATCATCTTTAACTACATTACCGCTTTGGCTTGGTGTAAAACTACGATAAGTGAATCCGGTAAAAATTTGGAGGTTTGTTGTAGGATTTAATATATAACCTGCTTGCAGATCTCCAATAAAAATATTGGTTGTGTTTCCCTGAGCAACATTGTTACCTGTATCTGATATACGATCATAATAAGATCTGTAAATATCACCTCCGTAGCTAACGTCTGATCCTTCATAATCAAACCCTTTTTTACCTACAATAACCTTTGCATTTGCAAACCATCTGTCTTTGGAATAGCGAGCAATACCAATGGTTTCCCAAAAATTAGCCCCCCATAAGTGTGATATAGCTTGGTTATAGTGTCCTGAATTTAATTCAACGGTACCATGAGAAAAAGTATAAGGTCTTGCCCAGTTAAATTCTCCCTGTAACATTAAATTTTCCACTTTAAAGGCGTTGTAAAATTTAGCACCAACTTGTAATGCAAATTTATTGCCCCAGTATCCACTTCCATCAAAAACACGATTCATTGTCATTTCATCAATTAAAAACTGATTATAAAAAGAAATATTATCATTGAGCCTATATTTTGAATTCAAACCTATCTGAACATTTCCACTACCATCTCCGCCGTTGGAAAATTCAACAGCTCTGTAAAAAATTATTGGATTAAAAAAGGAAATATCAAATCCGTCATAGCTGTCCTGATTTGTTATCACAGCTTCAAATAAACCAATATTTAATCTTTTAGTTACATTCCAGCTTAAATGATGCATGGCAACATATTTTCTGAGATTTGTCCCATCATCTGAAGAAACAGTTCTAATATCATCCATCCACATCCAGAGGTTGGTATATTTAATTTTCCAAAAGCTAGTACTTATCTTTAAAAAAGGATAAGGAGAAGCAACATCCGATAGGAAAAATGACCGGTAACCATCACCAATAAAATTCTTTCCATTGCCAAATTGAAAATTGAAGAACTCATTCGGTGTATAGCTTAAATAAGCCTCAGCAACCGGGTAATCAAAACCACCTTCTTTAAAATCTTTGGCCTTGCCTCTACCAAGTACAACAGCTTTACCTCCTATAATTGGGTTCAACCTTCTGGTTTCTTCATTAAAATATTCAGCAAATCTTCCCTGACTTTCATAAAAGGAAGTAGAGAAACTGAACTTCTTACCAAGTGCTCCCTGAATTTGTACACCTCGTGTATTATTATAGGTATAATCAACATCCGAATTATCTTTACCAACTTGCAAATCCCAAACCAGATTTGTTGTAAACCAGTAGTTTTTACCTTTTACCAAAAATAGATGCTCATTCCATAATTTTCTTCCTGCCCATGTTTTTTTATCTTTTAAAATGGCATTTCTTTTTTCCTCCAAATCAACATAAGGTCTTATTTCATTAAATAGATACGGTTTCGATGCTGTATGGGTGTTTTCACCCCTGTCTAAATAATAAATTATTTCATCATATTGCATATGATTCAATGGAATATTTAGTTCACTTTTAAACTCAGGGAAAAGAGATGATTTTCTGTAATCAAGTGTATCTATATTATTTACATATTGTGCATCGGTTACTGTATTTACAGTTTCTGTATTCGCCTGAATAACTACTGGAGGAGCTGATTTTGGACTCTGATAAACAACATCTCCTGACTTTGAGTTTAACGGAATGGAAATTGGGAATATATAACGTGTGTCAATTGCTCTTCCGTTGTAAGTGGCTGGTTGAATAGTTGGTAGTTTTTGAAATACTCTTTTTGCTTCTTTTTCTAGTTCAGGGTACATAGCGTTGACATATAAAACATCAAATTCCCCTTTTTTACTAACTATAAAAACCACTTTGATCTGCCCTTTAAAATTTTCCTTGTTTACTATATCAGGAACAATGAATTCATCTAAAATATCAGATTCCAAATTAGTATTAAAGCACTTTTCCAGATCTTGAATATTTTCATTTTCACAACCTTTATAGACAGGAGGCCTTTCTAACTGTGCAAAAGCATTAAAAAAAATAAAAAAGATAGGTAAGAGTAGAAGTATTTTCTTCATTTGAGTATATTCAGTTTTCAAAACATTAATTTATTATAAATAAATTAACGTTGTAAATTTAAATTATTTTAGTAACCTGATCATTTTTTAATTGGTATTTTTCTTTGCTTTCCGGACAAACGGCAATCCCATCTTTATTGAATTCTAATCGTTGTCCGTATTCACTTATCCATCCAATTTGTTTGGAGGGGTTTCCAACGACCAAAGCAAAGGGTTTGATCTCTTTTACAACCACAGCACCAGCCCCGATAAAAGCAAATTCACCAATATCATTGCCACAAACGATGGTAGCATTTGCCCCAATACTTGCTCCTTTTTTTACTGTAGTGATCATATATTCATTTTTGCGATTTACTGCGCTTCTTGGGTTGATCACATTTGTAAAAACCATGGATGGGCCAAGAAAAACGTCATCTTCACAATTTACACCGGTATAAATGGAAACATTATTTTGAACCTTTACATTATTTCCAAGTGTAACTTGCGGAGACACTACAACATTTTGACCAATATTACAGTTTTCGCCTAAAGTACAATTAGACATGATATGGCTAAAATGCCAGATCTTGGTTCCATTCCCTATATTGCAATTATCATCAATAACCGCAGTTTCGTGAGCAAAATAGTTTGTTTTTCCCATAGCTTAATAGTTGTCTTTTGTTTGTCCCCCTTCAGATATAATCTTTGCTGAAGAAGTTCCAATTCTTGTTACGCCTAAATTAATCATTTTTATAGCATCAGCATAAGATTTAACACCTCCAGCTGCTTTAATTTGTAAAGGTTTTGCATTTTCTGCTATAAGTTGCATAGCCTCAAAAGTTGCTCCATTAGGTTTATTGTCTTCTGTTTTAAAAAAACCAGTTGATGATTTTACAAATACTTTATTAGCATTTTCTTCACCAAAACTATCTAGAATAACATCTCTTATCAACTGTGTAATTGCAATAATTTGTTGATTATTTAATGCGGCAATTTCAATAATCCACTTTGCAATTTTAGCATTATCTAAGGCTAGTTTTGTCCCTTTAAAAATTTCACTTTTAACAAGGTTTATTTTTCCTTCTAAAAAAGCAGTATAATTAATTACAAAATCAAGTTCATCTACATGATTATTAATAGCTTTTTGAGCTTCTAGTAGTTTGTTTTCAGTTGTAGTTGTGCCTTCATGAAATCCTATAACGGTTCCCACTAGCACATTGCTGTTTGCTTTTAAAATACGCTCTTTAGCAAAACTTACGAAATCAGGGCGAATCATTACCAACTTAAAATTGTTAGTAATTGCTTCGTTAATGAGTTCAAGAACTTTTTGTTTAGTCACCTTTTGAGAAATATTTGCCTGTGAAGGTGTTTTTAAATAGGTTGAGTCGAGATACTGGTTAATATTCATAGTTAAACATTTAATACTGCGAAAATAAAAAAAATCCTGCTATATGCAGGATTCTTTATTGTTTCTTTTAATACACCTCAAACACAATAGGTAAGGTGTATTTTACGCCAACATTTCTGTTTCTTTGCTTGCCAGGTATCATTTTTGGTAGTTTGTTTATAACTTTTATTGCTTCTTTTTCTAATCTTTTATAAGGTGATTTTGCATTTATTTTAGTGATATCACCATTTTTATCAATTTCGAATAGAACATAAATCTTTTGTTTTCCCGATAAATTAATATCCAGGTTGGAATTGAATTTTTTTGATATAAACCGTTTAATTTTTTCATTAAAACACTTTTTAAAATCGGCTTCTGATTTTCCTTTGCACCCGGGATATCTTGGAGCTTGTTCAACTAAAACGAAAGGAACAGACTCTTCTTTTGGTATTTCATCAACAACAGGTAAGTTATCAAATATGGAATCGTAGTTTATCTCTGGAAGAGGGTTTTTTAAGATAAAATCCTCTGCTGGTATATCGATATCCGTTTCATCAATTACAACCTTAGTTAATAATTTTGGAAGTTTTTTTGGAAGTTTATCAATAGAAGATTTTGGTTTTTCAATATGGACAGGAGGAAATACATAAATGCCTGCATCATCGGATACAACTGTTTTAGCGGGTAAATTCAAAATAGTTTTAGTGAATTTTAATTCAAAAGCACTGTATACCATTATGAGTGCTAAAAGAATACCAAGTTGCAAAAATAAAGTAGAGTTTGAGTTTAGTTGATTTTCACCATAGTTGTTTTTCTTTGAATTTTTCATAAATTAAAATTTATTGTTAAAATTATGTTAAAAACAAAGAGCGTGCCAAAAATCGATTTACACTATAGGCATTTTATTATTTATTTAAAATCATTGGTTAGGGTATGAAACATTAAGGGACTTGTTCCTAGAAGAGTTAATAGTTTAACAACCCGGATTGCTTCTTTCTTTCATCTTGCAAGTGGACCACGGGCTTTTACATTTATGATCTTACATCAACTTCTTCTTTTATCTCTTCTAAATCAATGATTTCCATAGTTTTTGATTTTTATCATTTAAACAAGTAAAAGGAAATCAAAAAAAAGCATCCATTCGAAAATGGATGCTTTATAAATATTTTTAAAATTGTTTATTCAACAACTAAGGTGATAGGGAGTGTATATTTTACACCAACTGGTCTTCCTCTCTGCTTACCAGGTTCCATATTAGGAATCATATTCACAACACGAATAGCTTCTTTTTCTAATCGTTTATGAGGTCCTCTTGCTCTAACATCTACAACTTTTCCTGTTTTGTCAATTTTAAACTGAACGTATACTCTTTTTCTACCCGGACTTAATCCTAAGTCACCAGCAAGACCTGTATTGTATTTTTTATTTACTAATTTGGTTATTTTATCAACCATACATTTTTTCTTTTGTGCATTTGTTCCTTTACAGCCAGGGTAAACAGGAACATTTTCAATAATTGCAAAAGGTACGTCGTCAATAACTTCTTCCTCTTCCACAACCTCTTCAATTTCTTCCACTTCTACAGCTTCCGTTTCATCAGTTTCAGTTGATTCAAGAACAGTTTCTTCAATTTCAGTTTCATCCTCAACAATTTCTATTTTTTCAGGAGCAGGTGGTGGTGGTGGTGGTGGTTTAACTTCCTGAATATGTTCTGTAATAGGAATATCTATTTCCTCTTCTAATTCAGTATTGGCCAAACCTAGATCAGCAACAGTACGGTCAAATGTTTTCCATTCTATCCCAATATAAATTATTAACAAAGCAAGTGCTAAGCCGAGCAGCATAAACTGCTTATTATAATTTTCAAGATCTGCTTTTGGGTTCTTCTTAACTTCCATAATTATATAAAAATTTTATAAAGTGCTAATTTAATAAAATAATTGGCACAAAAACAAGTATTTTTTTAAATTGTATGATACCAATCTAATATTTTGTTAATTAGCAGGGTTGCAATCAACACACCAACTGAATTCGCTATAATATCATAAAAATCTGCTGTTCGATAATTTGTCAATCCACCTTGTAATGCCTCAAGAATAATGCCATAAAATATAAGGAATAAAATCAACAAAACTTTAAACGTTCTTTTTTTAATCTTTTTTTGCAAAGCAAAATACCACACCAGACTTAAAAAAAAGTATGCCGTAGTGTGTAAATACTTATCACTGGATTTTATTTTGAATCCTATATCCAGCTTTGGTAAATGACTTAAACTTAAGAAAGCAATTGCCAAAGTTGTAATGATTGCAATTGCTAATGCATTATGCTCCAATAATTTCTTTATACGCTGCAGCATCAATTAAATCGTCAATTTGAGAACTATCAGAAATCTGAATTTTTATCATCCAACCATCACCATAGGGGTCAGAATTTACTTTTTCAGGAGTATCTTCCAAATCCTCATTAAAAGCAATTACTTCTCCGCTTAGAGGCATAAAAAGATCAGAAACTGTTTTAACTGCTTCAACACTTCCAAAAACCTCATTTATATCGATTGTTTCATCAACTGATTCGATATCAACATATACAATATCACCCAATTCTCCTTGAGCAAATTCTGTAATACCAACTGTGGCAACATCATCTTCAATTTTGATCCATTCGTGATCTTTTGTGTACTTTAAACTTTCGGGTACGTTCATTTTTATTTGGTTTAAATTTTAAATAATTGTATTAATTTCCAATAATATATCTAATACTTATTCCGCCGTTGATTGAACTTCTTGGATAAGTAGTTGAGATTGCAAATTTAGACTTATTATAATCAAAGAAAAAGGATGCAAGTAAATTTTTATTCAAAGAATAATCAGCCAAAAATTTAAAGGATATTAAATTTTGCCCTCCTGTAACTTGATTATTGTCAATTTCATCTCCAATTGCAAAAGCACGGATAACAGTTTCATTATCTCTAATTCCTAAATCGGCTTTAAAATTTATGTCTCCCTGAAATTTAGTTGTCTTGTTGCCGGTTTTAAAACTCATGACAACATTTTTTACTCTATAGCCCAACCCTACAATTAATTCATTTCCTGAAATTTCAGTAACAGTATTGTTGTTAAAATTCAAATTTAGAGCTTTATCCTTGTTATAAGCTGCCCTTAATGAAAAGGAGTTTTTCATTTTCAGATCTACTTTTAGTAAAGGAGAGAATTCTTCAATTAAATTAACTCCATTATAAAGTTTTTGTGGATTAAAATTCCCTGCAATATCTCTGTTGCTATCCCCGTAAGGGTTATTGCTGTCGTATTTTAAATTATTGGTATAGGAAAGAATGGAGTAAACCGATCTGTAACTGTGTTCTAAAGTAACGTTTCTAAAATTATTTCTTATCCATCCGATTTGATTTAAACCCTTGTAGGTAATTCGCCAGTTTGGTATAGGAGTATTTCTAAAAGCACCAAGTTCAATTGTGTTTGCATTATTTCCTGAATAAGCGGCTAAAAAAGATGGAAGTACAACATCCTGATTGGTATTACCAAAACCATCAATATTGCCACCTGTTTTGTCTGCTAACCTGCGAGAAATGATATTTCTATTGTCTTTAAATTCTTGAAATGTAGCGTCAGCATCGTTAAAAGAAGAGCCGAGCATAAAATAGGAAATGCTAAAATTACCAACGGCATTTTGTGGTGTTTCATTAAAAATTCCATTGACCACATCTAATTGCTGGGTAAAACTTTTTGTAAGTGTTCTGTTTCCAAATATTTCAATATCAATATTTCTGGTAGGTTTTATATTTGCAGAATAATCAAATTTATCAAAATGAGATTTGCTATAACTTTTAGAATAGTAATTATCATTTAGATCTCTTGATAGTAACCAGCCATTTTCTAAAGCTTTGTCAATAATACTTGCCTGACTACCAAATACAAAACCAAAAGTTGGAGCAAGGCTGCCTGAATAATTGTTACGTCCCAAAAAGCCCATTTCCGGAATATATCCAGGTAAAAAAGTACCGTTATTTTCAGTGTAAGATAGCCTTATATTTTTTACAGAAGTTAATATATCAACACCCACACGACCAATTTTCTGACCAACAGATTGTTTCTTTTTGGTTTTAATGATAGATCCTGTATTGGGGTCTTGTTTTGCATCGATAGTTTTAGTATTTGTAAATAACTTATCTAAGCCAATATTTTTATATAATCTGTCCATGGTCATATCTGCAGTGAAATTATGGGTATTGGCATTTTGAATGGTATTTCCAACTGTTTCAATGATAGAAAAAGAAGGAGCCTGCCAATCATAATCTGCGGTGTAATTATAGGTTCCACTAATAAAATCCAGATATTTAAATTTATCAAAAGGAATTTTGTAGGTTAAATTTAAGGTTTGATGGTAATGTTCAGGTCTTCCAATTTGAAAGAAATTATCATATAACTGGATATCCTCATTACTTTCAAACTGATCATATACATAATTGTTTAAAGCTCTAAAAGTAAACTGTAATGATTTGGTAAGATTATAAGAAAGCAGGTAATCCCAGTCAAACATAAAATTTCGTTGTTTTAATGTTGGTAATTCGGGTAAACCTTCAACAAGTGAACGAGACAACTGTTCATTGTAGTTACGTATAATATTTGTATTTACAGAGAATGAAGTTGGTAATAAATTCAGATTAAAATCATGAATAAATTTTAAATAATCTTTTTCACTTGCCAATCCCCAATTTTTAAACGGTTCAATCACCATAGGCTGAAAACTATAGTTGTAATTTGCCGAGGCTCTCAGTTTCTGGTCAATAAACTTTTGAATATTATAATCTCTGTGGTAAATTTCATTATATAAATATGATACAGAAAGGTTTTCAACATCGTAAAAATGTGGCTTTCTGTTAAATTGTGTTTTATTTCTTCTTACATTGATAAGATTTAAACTCTTTCTTTGCGTATAATCTCTGGAAACATCACTGTTTGTGTTACCTTTTTCAAAAAGAACATCTTCGTATTGAGGGTCATACTTAGGATCTCTAAATTCTTCACCATAACTGAAATTGACAGGAATACTCAAGCTTACTCTTCTAGGTAATAATTGACCAATGTTAATATTTGAAACAACTCCGTATTGTTTTAATTCATCCATACTTCTTTCATTAACGCTTTGGTTAAGAGATCCAAAACCTATGGTATGCATACTTCCTGTTAAGGAAATATCTGCAAAATCTGCAAAATTGGCATCTGCACTTACAATTGCAGCCCAACTTCCATCATTGTCAAAATCGGATACTCTTAATTCATTGAACCATAGTTCCATACTTTTTGGTAAAAAGGAATTGTTCTTTACAGCTAACATAAAGGTCCGGATGTTAGAAAGGTTTGGATTACCTTTTATTCTAATTCTAAACTCAGTAGGTTCTCCAGGAATTGGCAAAGGAAATAATTCATTTACAGCTGCTCCCTGATCTATTCTTTCTAATTTTAAATGTCCAAAATTTTCAATGCTTGCAATGATGTTATTCAATTCAGGCCAAATATCTTCTGCAATTTGTGCTCCAAAAGGAGTAATTTTAAGCGGGATCTCAATTTGGTAATAATTATTATCTGTATCGCTTCCTAATCTCACAATTCCAATTAATTCATCATCTTTTACACCATCACTAACACCAATACTTTCAGCATGAATAAACATTTTTAATTGTTTGTACATTCTAATATCAAAAGTTGTGTTTTTAAATACGGCTCTGGTTTCACCAGGTTCAAGGTCAGTAACTTTTACTGATAATGATTGCTCGTTTTGTTGTTGAATAGTTGTACTTCCCTGTAACCTTTCACGTTTAATACCAGGAGGTAAAACGTAAGGTATTGGTTGTCTGTCCTCGTTCTCTTCAATATTTACAACACCAACCTCGAAATTTTGATTTTGAATTGGTGTAATATCCTGTGGAGGCTGAATAGCATCATCCAATGTTTTTGTGTATCTTCTCCAGTCACCACGAACCAGTTGTAATTCACCAAAACGCAAAACTACAGGAATCTTGAATTTTGTTAAAAACATTCGCATGAACCTAATGGATGTAAATCCGGCCATATCATTAATGATATTATTAGGATCTTCAGGTTTTGAAATGGGAATCCTAAACTGATACCAGGTTGCATTTTGTGTGGTGTTATTAGGTAATTTTACAGTAGTTGTTCTTTTATCAACAATATAATTTTGGCCAACCACAAAATCATTTCTGTTAAGTGATACCTTATATTGGTAATAACTCTCAACAGCACTCATGGTTTGATCTTTATTGATATCTTCTACATCCGGGTAAGTAGTTGATGAGGTTGGGAAACTTTCCGTTGAATTATTTATTGTTGGAGAATTTCCTTGCGTTAAACCAAAATCTTTATATCTGGTTATAATAGAAGCATCCTCATTGTCCATTTCAGAACCTCTAAAATATCTAAAGTTATCAGCAGAAGGATCCGATCCAAACAATGAGCCAAATTTAGCTGCTTCGTCATCATCATTTATCCCATCCAATCCTAAATCCTGATTAATTCTGGAAGCATCATTTTCATCAAAAGCATATAATAGAGACTGGTTTTTCGGAATAGAAGACCAGGGTGTAATTTCAACATTATTGCCTGGTATTTGAATACCGTCTTCAGGTAAACCATTCTCATACATTTTTCGGTCATCTTTTAAGATGTCTTCAGATATACTTCCAAGGTTAAAATATAACTCTCCATTAAAATCTGCATCTGATGGAGGGTTGGCAGGAGCTCCTTCTCCAGGCTCAATAGAATAGTTTTCATATGGATCCATTAGCCAAAACTGAATATATTCAATATTTGCCTGTTGGAAATTTGTTGTGGTTAATGCTCTTGTAACCCCCCCCCATCGATCTTCCGGATTAGGGTATTTTCCTTGCCCATCATAGCTATTGTCATAGTTGTAAGTTCCTCTTTCAGAAGGGAAATAAGAAAGATCAAAACTTCTAATAATGGTAGATTGCGTGATATCAAGATCAGTGTTTGGAAATAATTCTGAATAACTGATCTGTCTTACTTCTGCTCTTGATAGTTCATCACTATCAATATTTCCTGGTTTTAACTGTGTTCCGTAAAATAATCGATCAATATTGTACCAGGATAATTTGGATCGTTTGGCACCAGTTCTTAATTCATCCGGTAAACCGGGTGCAAGATTTCCATTATTGAAATCCAAATCACCTGTCTGTCCTTGTGGTGTACTCGCCAAAAACCATTGTTTGGGAGATTTAACATCTAAAGGGATTTGAGCTCCTTCAAAGTCGTCAATATAAGATGTTGCTGCACCATCAAGATCTATTCCACTTGGTGAGCCTGGTAAAAGATAGGCAACTTCACCTCTAACAGATAAATTAGAAGGTACATCTGTATCAATATTTGGTAATTTATTTACTAATTTAGTTAGTAATGGAATCTCTTTATTATAAGTTAAATATGCCCCAAATATAGTATTGTTAACAGGTTCTGAGCCATATTGAGCTTTTTGGGTAAGAGGCTTCTCATTCATGTTGATGATATTTCCTCCTACCGCTAATTGATCATTAAAAACGTGCAAAACATCAACACCCATATATCTTTTTCGCTGTTGATTAAATCCGATATTATTCTCTACAGACACCTGAATTGGAGCATTCGATTCAACTAAAGTTGGATTAATTATTTGCACATTACCAATATTGTAATCAACAACATAATCAACACCTTCAATCAATTCTCTTCCACCTGTTGTAACGATAACCGATCCCCGGGGAACATTGAAAGCCCCTAATGGAATTCCATTTTTACTTTCTGCTTTAAAATAACCTTTTATAAAATATTTATCCTTATGCTGAAAGTCATTTTGGGCTTCAGATTTTGTTCTGTCATAAAGTTCATTAAACACATAAATATCATCCTGAGGCACTAAAATATCATCCAGGTCTTTACCAAATGGCTCTACCGTTGGAAAAATTACATAACCATTTCTGGAATCAATGGTTATTCCTTCCACATAATCAAAAAAACCATCTCCTTCAGGCATTACATTGTTATTTTGATCTAATCGGTCAATACGCATTAAATTCAAAAGAGTTTTTTCGTTTACTCCGGGTGTTTGAGCATTTTGCAAAATATTAACCGGTTTACCAGTGCTGTCATCGTTATATAATAATTCTAATCTGAACCCTTCTCTTTGCAATTGAAATGCTCCGGGTATTTCATAAACATTTTTCAACATCAGATTCCACATAGGGATACTTGTATTGATAATCTCACTACGTAACATTTTTACAACAAGGTTATCCGGAGCTATGACACCATCATCTGTAAATTCACCAACCTGATAAACATTTGTGCCATCTGAGTATTCATATGCAACTGCCAAAACATCACTTTCAGCCAGTCGTCTTTTCAAAGTAATAAATCCAAGTTGAGCATTCATCGTAAAATCAATACCCTGCACAAGTTTTATGGCATTTTCCAAAATGGTATAGTCTCTTCCCTGTGCCATCTTGTAAGGAAATAAAGCCAGTCCTACACTGGAAATATTTCGGATGGGACCGTTTAAAGTAAGAAGGTCTATTAAATTATTTGCTTCGTTAGATGGATCTTGTGTGCCAGTATTTGGTGTTACGTTAGCTGGGCCAATATTGTTTGGGTTATTTTCTCCAAGATCAGATAAGGCTACAATATTTCTGGTTCCTACCGTTGTTGCGTTTCTGTTGGTCACCCAAATTTCAACCCGGGTGATATTGACAGAAGTATTAATCAGTGGGAAATTCTCTAAGGCCTCATCATAATTGTCTCTGAAATTATGTGCAATAAAAAAGTGACGGTTCGTATCGTAGTTACTTACTTTAAAATCGAATTCATTGATAACAGAGCCACCTTGTGCCGATACAGATTGGACCTGAGATCGTTGTTGTGAAAATATTGCAGTTACCATTGTATTACCAAATTGTAATTCAGTCTTTGCTCCAAAAAGGTTTTGAGCACCGTTCACCAAAGAGTTTCTAATTGGCATGGATACATTTCCTACTTCAATTTTTCTGATAATATCATCTTCGGTAGGAGTGTATTCCAATTTTACCATATTTTGAAAATTGAAAGTAGATTGGGTATCAAAATTTGCAGATATTTTCAACCGTTCACCAATTTTTGCATTTAAACTGGCACTGATCTCCTGGTCAAAATCAAAGGTTGTGCTTTGCCTGTTTTGCTCTGACAATTGGGGGTTTTCAACACTTTGATGAATTACTCCCATTTTAATGAGAATAGAACCTTGCGGGTTTACTTCAACGGTGTTTCCTCCAAAAATACTTTCAAAAAAGTTAGAATTCACATAATAAGTTGGCAATAGATTTTTTTGGGCATCTGCACTATTTTTTGTTCTACCGCCAACTGCATTTATTTTTTCTTTTGAATATTCCAGCATATCTCTTTGCAGACGATACTCCCTATACTCTTCAGCGGTCATATAAGTTGGATGTTTTAAATAATACTCACCAATTTTTTCATAAAATATATAATTACCGCTCTGTGGGTCAAAAATCACCTCTGTTTCGGTTTTAGGGCTTAAAAAAAGACTGCCTTTTTGTGAATTACTAAATGAGTAAGGTAAAGGAGAAATAGTATCTTTTTTTACAGAAGTAGTTGAGTTGCTATTGGTTAGTTGACTATTATTAGAAGAATTTTGAGCTGAAATAACACCTGCACTAAATAAAAGCACAATAAATATAAAGGAGAGATTATATTTAAATTGATATTTTTTAATCAAATTTTTACAAGTTTTTAAGCGCTTTTTTGATCAATTCTTCCAAACTAATGTTTGGAGAATCTTGTAAAATAACTTGTATTGCCGAATCTACTTTTTTTCTTGAAAATCCTAAGACTTCCAATGCTGATAACGCTTCATTTTTTATTGTATTGTTTGAAACTGAAATATCATCTGATAATTCATACGTTTTCAATATTTTATCTTTCAAGTCAACTATTACTCTTTGTGCAGTCTTGATTCCAATACCTTTAACAGATTTTATCTTTGCAACATCTTCAGAAGCTATCGCTTGTTGGATTTCTTTTGAATCCATAGAAGACAACATTGTTATTGCAGTACTTGGTCCAACACCGGATACAGAGATTAAAAATTTAAAGATCTCTCTTTCAGTTTTGTCTGCAAATCCATATAGAATATGGGCATCATCCCTGATATTCAAATAGGTGTATAACTTTATAAATTCTTTGTCAGGAATTTTAGAAAATGTTTGTAATGAAATGGGTAAATAATAACCCAGGCCATTACATTCAACAACAACATTCGCCGGATTTTTTTCTACTAATTTACCTGAAATATGTGTAATCATTTAATTTGGTTGATATATTACGCCAAATGTAATGATAAATATTGAAAAGAACATGAATTTTAACCTATCTGATTCCAAGAAAAAGAAAGACTAAAATTCATGTAAAAATTAGAAATAGACATTTGTTTAAATAAGTAAATTAAACAGACTCTTTTTTTGATTTCCATTGTGCATCAACAACAGCAACACTTACCATATTAACAATTTCATCAACACTTGCATGTAATTGTAATAAATGCACTGATTTTTCAAGTCCCATAATTAATGGTCCGATAGAATCAATCTTATTGAGTTCTTTTAATAATTTATAACTTATGTTTGCAGCTTCAAGATTTGGGTATATCAAACCATTCACTTTTTTTCCTTCAATTTTTGAAAAAGGAAATTTTTCAGAGCGCATTTGCGTGTTTAAGGCAAAATCAACCTGTAATTCACCATCGATTTCAATATGAGGATGAGATTCATGGATCATCTCTGCTGCTTTTAATATTTTTTTAGCTGAATCTGATTTAGATGAACCGAAATTTGAATGGGAAACAAAAGCCAAAATAGGATTCAAACCAAACATTTTCATGGTAGAGTAGGTTAATCTTGAAATTTCTACTAATTCCTCTGGACTAGGATCAATGTTCAAGGCTGTATCCGACAAAAATAGCGGACCTCTATCAGTTAACATTAGATTTGTTGCAGATACCTTGTTAATACCTTTTTCCTTATTGATCAATTCTATAATTGGTTTTGCAACAATTGGGTAGCTACTGGAGTAGCCTGTAACCAATGCATCTGCTAAATCATTATTTACCATCATGGATGCAAAATAATTACGATTTCGCATTCGTTTACGAGCTTCCAGTTTTGTAATCCCTTTGCGTTGTTTTCGATTCCAGTAAATATCAGCAAATTGATTTCTTCTTTTTTCCTCTTTTTTGGACAAAGGATCAATCATTGGAATTTCTGCATCAAACTTAATCTCTTTCATCAATTTAGAAATTACTTCTTTATTTCCAAGTAAGATTGGTTTTGCAATTCCTTCTTCATACACAATTTGAGCGGCTTTTAGAACATCCATATGATCTGCTTCTGTAAAGATCACTCTCTTTGGATTTGTTTTTGCCCGATTGGTAATGGTTCGTAATAGTTTATTTCCTGATCCTAAACGTTCTTCAAGCCCTTCAATATAAGCATCCCAATCAGTTATTGGTTTTCTTGCCACACCTGTTTCCATGGCTGCTTTTGCCACTGCAGGTGGAACTTTAGAGATCAATCTTATATCAAATGGTTTTGGAATAATATATTCTTTACCAAAATGAATGTTTTTTTCGTGATAGGCAATGTTCACCTGGTCCGGTACAATTTCTTTTGCAAGTTCTGCCAAAGCATGCACAGCAGCCATTTTCATTTCTTCATTGATTTTTGAGGCTCTCACATCTAAAGCTCCTCTAAAAATAAATGGAAACCCTAAAACGTTGTTCACCTGGTTAGGATAATCAGATCTGCCGGTAGCCATTATAACATCTTTTCTGGTTTTTACAGCCAGGTCATAGTTGATTTCAGCAGTTGGATTTGCCATCGCAAAAACAATAGGATCTTTAGCCATGGTTAACAGCATTTCCGGACTTACTATGTCTCCTTTTGACAGACCAATAAAAACATCTGATCCTATCATTGCCTCTTCTAAGGTGTTGACATCTCTTTCTGTCGCAAATTCTTCCTTTTGAGAAGATAAATTCCCTCTGTCTTTTCTGATAACACCCTTGCTATCACACATTATTATATTCTCACCTCTCACACCTATTTTCTTGTATAATTTTGAGCAGGAAATTGCTGCTGCTCCTGCGCCACTTACAACAAGTATCACATCTTTAGGGTCTTTTTTAACAAGCTCCATAGCATTTTTTAATGCGGCAGTAGATATAATTGCGGTACCATGCTGGTCATCATGCATTACAGGAATGTCCAGTTCTTCTATAAGTCGTCTTTCTATTTCAAAAGCTTCAGGAGCTTTGATGTCTTCTAAGTTAATTCCACCAAAAGTTGGCGAAATGGCTTTTACAGTTGCAATAAACTTATCGATATCTTTTTCATCTACTTCAATATCGAACACGTCAATATCTGCAAATATCTTGAATAATAATCCTTTACCTTCCATAACCGGTTTAGATGCTGCCGGACCTATATCTCCCAAGCCTAATACTGCTGTTCCGTTTGAAATAACAGCTACTAAATTACCTTTGGAAGTGTAATTGTAACTTTTTTCTGGATTTTTTTCAATTTCTAAGCATGGATCAGCTACACCTGGAGTGTATGCCAAACCTAGATCTCGTTGGGTTGCATATTTTTTGGTTGGTACAACCTGAATTTTACCTGGAGTTGGAAACTCATGATAATTTAAAGCGTCTTTTTTATTTATTTTTTTTGACATTTTGTTTAGATTTAAATCTTATGCAAAATTAATAGATAAATTTAGGAAGAAAGCCAACAAATATCAGTTTTTAAAGATACTTATGTTACGTTTTAATCCTGGAAATTTAGTTCTTTTTACCGCAGATTTCTTAAAGATTCTTTTAAAGATATCTTCTGTGATCTCCTCCCAATCATGTTTTGTCATTTGTAAAAGATCAGGATGGGGTTTGAATTTTTCTTCCTTGTGAGGTAAAGAGAACCGATTCCAAGGGCAAACATTTTGGCAAATATCACAGCCAAAGATCCAGTCGTCAAATTTTCCTTTCATCGAGGAAGGGATCTCATTTTTCAATTCAATGGTAAAATAGGAAATACATTTACTTCCGTTTATAGAATTGTCAGGTAGAATTGCTTCTGTCGGACAAGCATCTATACATTTTGTACAATTGCCACAATGATCTGTTTTAAACTCATTATCATATATAAGTTCAAGATCTAAAATAATTTCTGCTAAAAAATGAAAAGATCCTTTTTGTGGGGTTATTAATAAGGAGTGTTTGCCAACCCATCCCAGTCCGCTTTTTTTTGCCCAAGCCCGCTCTAAAACAGGAGCAGAATCTGTGAAAACACGGGCATTTACCTCTCCTGTCTTTTCTGTAATATAATTTAAGAGTTCAAATAATTTGTCTTTGATGATATGGTGATAATCTTCACCATAAGCATATTTTGAAATTTTATATGTATTGGCTGACGGAGATTTATCTGTATAATAATTGTATTGTAAACTTATAACTGATTTTGCTCCGGGAACTAATAGTGTAGGATCTAATCGCTTATCAAAATGATTTTTCATATAACTCATTTCTCCATGAAAACCATTTTGTAACCATTTTTCTAATCTTGGAGCTTCTTCTTCTAAAAATTCGGCTTTGGCAATTCCACAGGAAGAAAAACCGAGGCGTCGGGCTTCAGTTTTGATAAACTGCGTATGCGTATATTTATTATTCAGATTTTATAATTTTTCTAAAAACCATTTAATGTTGGAGCAATGATTACATACATAACAATTGGCTGATTTGTTAGCCCAATCAATATTCATCATGCTGAAGGTTTTGGTATTTAATTGTGCTTCGCGATGAATAAATTTATCGTGTCCACAAATATCACACTTCAATTTTTACCCTTTACAAAAATATGTTCTGCTGGTTTTTCTTTTGAAAACAATCCCATGGTTGAATAATTTAGCAGGAGTATGATTTAATTACATTTTGATTCTAAAACAAATCTCCCTGAATACTTCCTTTTACTTTTCCTAAATGTTTGTAAGCTAATTCAGTAACTTCTCTCCCTCGTGGTGTTCGCATGATAAATCCCTCCTGTATTAAAAAAGGTTCGTAAACTTCTTCAATAGTTTCCACATTTTCTCCTACAGCTGTTGCAATAGTACTGACACCAACAGGGCCACCTTTGAATTTTTCAATGATCGTAAGTAAGATCTTATTGTCCATTTCATCCAAACCATGCGTATCTACATGTAAAGCGTTTAAGGCATATTTCGCAATTTGAATATCAATACTGCCATTCCCTTTAATTTGGGCAAAATCTCTTACTCTTCTTAATAGTGCATTTGCAATTCGTGGTGTTCCCCGGCTTCTGCCTGCTATTTCAATTGACGCTTCCATGGAATTACCAACCTTTAAGATTTTAGAACTTCGCTGTATAATATTGGTTAATAATTCAGTATTGTAGTAATGTAAACGACTGCTAATGCCAAAACGAGCACGCATTGGAGCAGTTAATAGTCCTGATCTGGTGGTTGCACCAATTAGTGTAAATGGTTCTAAATTGATCTGAACTGTACGTGCATTTGGTCCGGATTCAATCATAATATCAATCTTATAATCTTCCATGGCAGAATACAAATACTCCTCAATAACCGGACTCAATCTATGAATTTCGTCTATGAATAAAACATCTCTTGTCCCTAAATTAGTGAGTAGACCTGCCAGATCTCCCGGTTTATCTAAAACAGGACCAGATGTAACTTTAATATTGGTTTTTAATTCGTTTGCAAGAATATGAGCAAGTGTTGTTTTTCCTAATCCCGGTGGGCCGTGAAAAAGTGTATGATCCAGAGCTTCTTCTCTTTGGTTAGCTGCCTCAACAAATATCTTTAGGTTTTCCAAGACCTGTTCCTGACCGGTAAAATCATCAAATGAAAGCGGGCGTAATTTTTTCTCTACATCAATCTCAGCCTGATCAAAATTTTTATTTGTAGCATCTAAGTTTTCATTCATATTAACAAAGGTAAAGAATAATAAGAATTAATTATCAATTTCTGATGCAATCACGATAGCACCCGGATATTCTTTTTTTATTTCAACAACTTGTCTGTCTGCTTCAAGCCGAGTTCTGTAATTTCCAACCTGTACTTTCCATTGAGGTGAACTAAAAACAATTTTGGTCTTAATTCCAGGAAAAAGAGCTTTAAACTCATCTTTTATTTTATAGGAATTCTTTTCATTGCCATAAAACAGTTGAATCTTATAGCCTTGAATTGTTTTTAAACTTTTATTGAATTGTTTTTTCTTGGCAACAGTTTCATCAATTTTTGCACTTGTCTCAATTTTAACAACTCCTTCTGTTTGCTGGGCAAAACTAATTACAGGAAATAATGCTAAAAGAAAAATACTAAAAAAGACTATTTTTTTGTTTAAAATCAGCATAAAATATAATTTTTTTACAAATCTAAAAGAATGTTTTTAAGTAGCAGGCATATTTTTCTATTTAGAATGATTATAAATTAACTTTAACATAATAATAACACTTTGACCATAAGCTATAAAATGTATTTTTGTAAAAGATAAATCAAAGATGACATTTGTCATATAATTAATTTGATTTAGAAAAATAGTGCACCTTAATTATTTTATGTGTTCTATTTTATAAAACTTAAATAATCCAAATAAAAGTTGTAATGCAAAGCAGTACATTAAAAAAATTATTAACCGGACTATCTTTTCTTTTCTTATTAACGATAAATTTATATGCGCAGGGAGATCCGGTTAACGGGAAAAAATTATACAATGCAAATTGTGCAGCATGTCATAAATTAGACAAGAAACTTATTGGTCCACCCTTAAAAGGTGTTAGCGAGAAGAGAAGTAAAGAATGGTTGCATGCCTGGATCAAGGATAACAATGCCTTAAGAGCCAGTGGCGATAAGGATGCAATTGCTATTTTTGAAGAATATAATGGTATGCCAATGATAGCATATCCACAGTTTTCTGATCAGGATATTGATGATGTTCTTGCTTATACAGATGATAAGCCTGTTGAATCAAATACCGCTGTTGCATCAACTCAAAAGGCGGATCCAAAAGTTGCCATAGGAAAAAAATTATTCCAGACCAATTGTGCAGCATGTCATAAATTAGATAAAAAATTAATTGGCCCTCCGCTTGCTAATGTTGCTGATAAAAGATCGAACGAATGGTTACATGCCTGGATTAAAGATAACAATGCTTTACGTGCCAGTGGTGATAAGGATGCAATTGCTATTTTTGAAGAATATAATGGTATGCCAATGACGCCATATCCTCAGTTTTCTGCTGATGATATTGACGCGATCTTAGCTTATACTACAGCAGGTGATGTTAAACAAATTGCAACAGCACAGGTCGCTGAAACTGATATGGTAGCAACTTCAAAAAGTTCAACAACATGGATAAGTTATCTAATTGTATTTGTAATTTTATTATTGGCAGCTGCAGTATTTATTGCAAGTAATAATGGATTCTTAAAAATAGTAACTACTATTTTTGTAATGCTTTTATTAACGTATATTTTATTTGATGCCTTATTTGATATTGGTGTTGATCAGGATTATCAACCAATTCAACCCATAGCATTTTCTCACACAATCCACGCAGGCGATAATTTAATTGACTGTGAATATTGTCACTCTTCTGCAAAGAATAGTAAAACTTCAGGTATTCCTTCTGTAAATGTTTGTATGAACTGTCATAAAAGTATTACCGATTATAATGGTCCTGTTAAATCAGAAGAAGAGAAAGAATTTTATGATACAGAGATTCAAAAAATTTATGATGCAATTGGATGGGATGTAGAGAAGTTAGCATATATAGAGAATTATGAACAAAAACCTATAAAATGGGTAAGAGTGCATAATTTACCTGATTTTGTGTATTACAACCACTCACAACACGTTAATGTTGCAGGATTAGAATGTCAGGAATGTCATGGACCTGTTGAAGAAATGGATGAAGTTTATCAATACTCTCCTCTAACAATGTCATGGTGTTTAGATTGTCATATAGAAACAAATGTTGATCTGAAAGGCAATGAATATTATGCAAAAATTCATGAAGAACTGGCAAAGAAATTTGGTGTTGAGCAAGTAACAATTGCACAATTAGGTGGTAAAGAGTGTGGTAAGTGTCACTATTAAGAAAGTGATCAAAAATTAGAATTAAAAAGATTTGAAATAAATTTGATTCAAATCTTTAAATCATTAAATAAAAATTATAAATGGCATCTAACAAGAAATACTGGAAAAGTGTTGAAGAGCTAAACGAAAATAGTTCGATTGTTGAAAAGCTAAATAGAAATGAATTTGTGGAAGATATTCCTACAGATAAATTTTTAGGTGATAAAGAAACTTTAGAAACCAGTGAAACTTCACGAAGAGACTTTTTAAAATATGTTGGATTTTCAACTGCAGTTGCTTCTTTGGCAGCATGTGAAGGTCCTGTTGTGAACTCTATTCCTTATGTTATCAAACCGGATGATATTATTCCGGGAGTTGCTGATTATTATGCAACTACAATGGCTGATGGTTATGATTTTGCTAATATTTTAGTAAAAGTTCGTGAAGGGCGTCCAATCAAAATTGAACCAAATAAAGATTCAGAAAACGGATCAACAAACGCGAGAGTACAGGCATCGGTTTTGTCATTGTATGATGATAATCGTTTACGAGGATCCTTAGCCAAAGGATCTGCTATAGATTATAAAACTTTAGATACGGAAGTTATTTCTAAATTGAATGCTTTAAAGGAACAAGGTAAAAAAATTATTTTCTTAACCGGAACATGCGCCAGCCCATCAACAAAAAGTTTGATGAACAAATTTACCGAGTCCTATGGTAATGTGGAACATGTAGTATATGATGCCGTTTCAGAAAGTGCTGCTTTAAATGCATTTGAAAAAATGTATGGAACCAGAGCTTTACCCGATTATAATTTTGCAAATGCAGATGTAATTGTTTCTGTTGGAGCTGACTTTTTAGGTGATTGGCAAGGAGGTAATTTTGAAGTAGGATATGCTAAAGGGAGAGTTCCTAAAAGTGGAAAAATGTCACGACATATTCAATTTGAATCTAATATGACATTAACCGGAGGAAATGCTGATAAAAGAATTATCGTAAAACCATCGGAACAAGCTTTAGTTTTAATAAAATTATATAATGCAATTGTTAAAGGTGTTTCTACAAGGGAAGCATCACCATTAAATGATGCTGTACTAAAAGCTGCGGCACAAATTAAAAAAGCCGGTAAGAATGCTGTCTTTGTAACAGGTATTCAGGATGATAATGCACAATTATTAGCCTTGGCTATTAACAATCATATCCAAAGTAGCGTTATTGATGTTGTAACTACAAAAAATATTCGTCACGGTAATGATGCTAAAGTTGCTCAATTATTTAATGATATAAAAGCCGGAAATGTTGGAGCTTTGATTACTCATAATACAAACCCGGTTTATACTTTACCTAAAGGAGCAGAATTTGGCGAAGCGTTGAAAAAAGTGAGTTTAACTGTTGCTTTTTCAATGTCAGCTAATGAAACAACCAATGCTTCACAATATGTAATTGCAACGCCACATTATTTAGAGTCGTGGGGTGATGTAATGATCAAAAAAGGTCAGTACAGTTTGGTACAGCCTACCATTAATAAATTGTTTGATACTCGTCAGTTTCAGGATACTTTAATGAAATGGACAAATACTCCCGGTACTTTTTATGATTATTTAAAAGGTAGATGGACTGGATCTGTTTTGGGAGGTAAATCATGGAACAGAACTTTGCATGATGGAACTTTTAATGTTGCTTCAGAAGAAAGTGAGGTTATAGTGAATGAAATTGATATCAATGCGGCTGGTTCTGCATTGTCAAAAATAAAAGGTTCGGATCTTGAATTAACGGTTTATACAAAAACCGGTTTAGGTGATGGTCAGCAGGCAAATAATCCATGGCTACAGGAATTACCTGATCCGATTACAAGAACTTCCTGGGATAATTACTTACTCATCTCTCGTATTGATGCTGAAAAATTTGGATTGAAGAATTGGACAGTAGATAATGGAGCCTTAGATGGTAACATGGTGAATATTGTTGCCAATGGAGTAACAGTGAGTAACGTACCGGTCTATATTCAACCTGGTCAGGCACCCGGTTCAGTTGCAATGGCTTTAGGTTATGGAAGAACAGGATTACATAAAAATATGAATGTTGGTGTAAATGCTTATCCTTTAGCAGGAGGTGTTTTTCAAAATGCCATCATTGAAAAAGTATCTGGTGAGCATAAATTTGCCTGTGTTCAGCTTCAGCATACAATCATGGGTAGAGAAGGAGAGATCACAAAGGAAACCACCTTAGATGATTTTATTTCAAAACCAAAAGATGAATGGAATGAGGAACCTAAATTTTCACTGGATCACCAGGAAGTAACTCAAGATAAAGTTAATTTATGGACAAAATTTGATGATTCTTTAGGAACAAAATTCAATTTATCAATAGACCTTGCATCTTGTACAGGTTGTGCTGCGTGTGTAATTGCATGTCATGCTGAAAATAATGTACCGGTCGTAGGTAAAGAAGAAATTAGAAAAAGTAGAGATATGCACTGGTTGCGTATTGATAGGTACTACTCAAGTGATATGACCGTTGAAAAAGGAAAAGAGGAAGGTATATTTGGAACAGGTGATTTTTTCAATGCCCAAACACATCCGTCAGATGCGCCGGAAGTTTCTTTCCAGCCAGTAATGTGTCAACACTGTAATCATGCTCCTTGTGAAACAGTTTGTCCGGTAGCGGCAACTTCTCATGGTATTCAGGGTCAAAATCAAATGGCGTATAACCGTTGTATAGGTACACGTTATTGTGCAAATAACTGTCCGTACAAAGTTCGTAGATTTAACTGGTTTAAATATGCAAACAACAATGAGTTTGATTTCAACATGAATAATGATCTGGGTAAAATGGTATTGAATCCTGATGTGGTTGTTCGTTCACGTGGTGTAATGGAAAAATGTTCCATGTGTATTCAGATGACTCAGGCAACTATTTTACAAGCTAAGAAAGAAGGAAGACCGGTTAAAGATGGTGAATTCCAGACAGCATGTTCAAATGCATGTTCAAGTGGAGCGATGGTATTTGGTGATATCAATGATAAATCAACGAAGGTATCACATATGCATGAAGATGATAGAACTTTTAAATTACTTGATTTTGTGGGAACAAAACCAAATGTATTCTATCAGTTAAAAGTTAAAAATACCAGCGAAGCTTAATTGCAATTTCGTTGATCGAATAAGAAAACAAGAAGAATAAATTAATATTATAAAATACTATGTCTCATTACGAAGCACCTATTAGAGAACCGTTAATTTTAGGAGATAAAAGCTATCATGACATTTCAAATGATATTGCTGCGCCAATTGAAGGCAAAGCAAATACATGGTGGTGGGTTGTATTTAGTATTGCCATGATTTTCTTTTTATGGGGAATTGGAGCAATTACTTATACAATTGGTACCGGAATTGGAGTTTGGGGATTGAATAATAAAATTAACTGGGCCTGGGATATTACCAACTTTGTTTGGTGGATTGGTATCGGTCACGCCGGAACTTTGATCTCAGCAGTTTTATTGTTGTTCCGTCAAAAGTGGAGAATGGGTATCAATCGTTCCGCGGAAGCGATGACCATATTTGCAGTATTTCAGGCAGGATTATTCCCAATAATTCACATGGGTAGAGTTTGGAATGGTTACTGGACCATGCCAATACCAAATCAATTTGGTTCATTGTGGACTAACTTTAACTCACCATTATTATGGGATGTTTTTGCAATTTCAACATATCTTTCTGTGTCCGTAGTATTTTGGTGGACAGGTTTATTACCTGATTTTGCAATGATAAGAGACAGAGCAACAAAGCCATTTCAAAAGAAAATCTACAGTTTACTAAGTTTTGGTTGGACAGGTAGAGCAAAAGACTGGCAAAGATTTGAAGAGGTATCTCTTGTTTTAGCAGGTTTAGCAACACCTCTTGTGTTATCTGTACATACTATTGTATCCTTTGACTTTGCTACTTCGGTTATACCGGGATGGCATAGTACTGTATATCCTCCATACTTTGTTGCCGGGGCGGTGTTTTCTGGATTTGCGATGGTACAAACCTTATTGATCATTATGCGTAAGGTTTCAAACTTAGAAGCCTATATCACCCGTCTTCATATTGAGAATATGAATAAGGTTATTTTGGTAACCGGAGGTATCGTAATGGTAGCGTATATGTCTGAATTTTTTGTAGGTTGGTATTCCGGTAGTTCATATGAAGATTTTACATACCTATCAATAGGTGCTGCAACCGGTCCTTATGCATGGGCATTTTGGGCATTGATATTATGTAATGGAGTGTTTCCACAATTATTATGGATCAAAAAATTACGAACAAACTTTACTTTTTCCTTTATCATGGCATTGATCATCAATACAGGTATGTGGTTTGAGCGTTTTGATATTATTGTTATTAACTTAAGTAGAGGTCACTTACCATCAACATGGACACAATTTTCACCAACTTTTGTTGATATAGGGATTTTTGTTGGTACTATAGGTTTCTTCTTTGTTTTATTCTTATTGTATGCTAGAACTTTCCCGGTTGTTGCACAGGCAGAAGTAAAATCAATTTTAAAATCATCAGGTGATGGTTATAAAGAAAGAAGAGACAAGAAATAAAATACAGCTTTAAAATTGAATAAAAATAATAAGATGAGTAATAAAGTTATACATGCAATTTTTGACGACGACGATGTGCTTTTATCAGCAGTTAAAAAAGTTCGTGAAGCAAAGTATCAAATTGAAGAGGTTTTTACTCCCTTCCCAGTACATGGTCTTGAAAAAGCGATGGGTTTGAAAAATACTCGAATAGCCATAACAGCATTTATTTACGGATTAACCGGTTTAGGTTTTGCTATTTGGATGATGAACTATATGATGATAGAAGACTGGCCTAAAAATATTGGTGGTAAACCAAATTTTAGTTATGCTGAAAATATGCCTGCTTTTGTACCAATTATGTTTGAGTTAACAGTATTCTTTGCTGCACATTTAATGGTTATTACCTTTTATTTAAGAAGTAAAATTGGACCGTTTGTAAAAGCCAGTAATCCGGATCCCCGTACAACGGATGATAAATTTTTAATGGAAGTTGTAGTGGAAGGTGATGAAAAAGAGATTACAGATCTTTTAAGTAAAAGCGGTGCAATTGAAACAAAAATTGTAGAAAAACAATAAGAGATCTACGAGATCTATAAAATAATATTATTTAAAATGAAAAATATTTTACATATAGCTTTTATCGGATTGTTTTTAATGAGCCTGGCATCATGTAATTACGATAAATCAACAAAAAGGAGTATTCAGTATATGTCAGATACAGATATGTATACTGCGGTACCATATGATGCTTATACTTCAAATCCATACTTTGAAAACGGTATTAGTGCTCAATTACCTGTTGAAGGTACAATTGCAAGAGGAACTACGGTTTATGAATATCCATTTACAGAAGAAGGATATCAGTCTGCTAAGGTTTCTTTAAAATCACCCATTGCAGTAAATGAAAAAAACTTAGCTGAGGGTAAGGATAATTATGATATCTATTGTGCAATTTGTCATGGTGTAACTGGTGATGGACAAGGTACTTTGGTTACGAATGAGAAGTTTTTAGGGGTTCCTAATTATAAAGACAGAGATATTTCTCAAGGAAGTATTTATCACGTAATTATGTATGGAAGAAATATGATGGGGTCACATGCTTCTCAATTGAGAGAAAATGAACGTTGGCAAGTAGTACAATATGTTGAGAAATTAAGAGCAGATCTAATAAAATAATAAGTAAAAATAAATACACAATATAAAATGTATACATTTTCAGGTAAATTAAAAACGTTTTCAATTGCATTAATGATACTTGGTGCATTAGGTATGGGTTACGGCTTTTTCACAGCTCCTAAAACCACAGAAGATGTTAAGGAGGCTTTACATCATTCTCAGGATTCACATGAAGCAGAACAAAGTGATGAACATGCCGTTGCAAGTGCAGATCATGAAAGTGAATCTACAGCGTCTCATAGTGAAGCTGAAGAGCAAAGTCATTTAGAGCATTTGTTGCATCAGGCACAGAACAGGCCATGGTCGGCATTCTTTATATCGGCTTTTTTCTTTTTAATGATTGCAGTAACTGTTTTGGTTTTTTACTCTATTCAATGGGCAGCTCAGGCAGGTTGGTCAATTGTATTGTTTAGGGTAATGGAAGGAATAACAGCTTATATATTACCTGGTTCTATTTTACTGTTTTTGTTCTTGTTGGCTTCGGGTTTTCATATGAATCATATGTATGCCTGGATGGCTGAAGGAACTTTTGATCCTGCGAGTGCAAACTATGATGCTGTAATTGACGGTAAAAGCTGGTGGTTAAATACTTCAGGATGGTTGATCAGAGGATTTGTATATTTATTCGTTTACAATATCTTTAGATGGATGTTGCGAAAAAATTCATTAGCTTTAGATACAGATGGTGATGTGAAGATCTACAAGAAAAATTTTAATTTAGCAGTTATTTTTATTGTTCTTTTTGGAATTTTAGAATTGTTTATGTCGTTTGACTGGCTGATGTCTTTAGATCCGCATTGGTATAGTCAATTGTATTCATTTTATGTGTTTGCAAGTGTATTGGTATCAGGTATAACTGTGATAGCTTTGGTAACTATTTATTTACGAAATAAAGGTGCTTTGCCTTTTGTAAACAGTAGTCATATTCATGATTTGGCTAAATACATGTTTGGTTTTAGTATTTTTTGGGCATACTTTTGGTTCGATCAGTTCATGCTTCAGTGGTATGCAAATATCCCGGAAGATGCAGCATACTTTTATCCAAGACTGGTAGGTTCTTATCAGTTACCTTTTATTGGGATGTTGATATTGAATTTTGTATTCCCAATTTTCGTTTTAATGGATAGTGATTTTAAACGTATTCCCTGGTTTGTGGTTACTACCGGTATCATCATATTGATTGGTCATTATATTGATATTTTCCAATTGATTTCACCGGCAACTGTTGGCGATAACTGGTTTATTGGAATTCCTGAATTAGGTTCTTTGGCATTCTTTCTTGGATTATTTATCTTCGTGATATTCAATGCAATGAGTAAAGTTTCTTTACATGCCAAAGGAAATCCATTTATGAAAGAAAGTGAAATATATCACTACTAAGAAACAGGTTAATTAATGACCTTATATATTTTTAGAACCGATGCGAAAGCATCGGTTCTTTTTTGATTAAATAATAAAAATTCTGTTTCCCATCCTTTTTCTCAAGAATGTAAACACTAACCGTTCCTGATTTATTCTTCTTTCTACGTATAAACACACCTCAAATATAGGGATGGGTCACCTAAAATAAAAATCTAATTCAATGTTTATAGGTGCTCCAAGACATTTTCTTGGTTTTTCATGAAAAAGTTGCGAAGTTAAGAAAATACACATTTGTA
>Ga0190293_1000106_pt1 | contig 28712 bp, 27 predicted proteins | sample 48693001_MG_FD_161671 | JGI IMG/M metagenome (GOLD analysis project Ga0190293, IMG submission 161671) | Hydrothermal vent microbial mat bacterial communities from Southern Trench, Guaymas Basin, Mexico - 4869-30-0-1_MG | ecosystem: Environmental > Aquatic > Marine > Hydrothermal vents >...
CCTCCAAGTCAAGGAAAAACGGAAAAAATCGGATGCCGACAGAAACGGACAGGGGTTTTTATTGACGAAACCGGTCTTAACTATGTAAAACTACCAAACACCAAACACCAAACACAAAACACAAAACACAAAACACAAAACACAAAATACAAAACACAAAATACCAAATACCAAATACAAAATACCAAACACAAAATACCAAACACCAAATACCAAACACCAAATACCAAATACCAAATTGTTGGCCGCATGACCAGACCAGATAAAGAAAAGCGATCGTTTGTTCACATAGGCAGTGTGATCCGGGGCATGTTGAAGAATCACCGTCTGGGAACGGACACGTCCCTGATCCGGGTCTGGGATATCTGGGAAGAAGCTGTGGGAGAAGTGATTGCGGCAAATACACGTCCGGCAGCCTTCAAGGGGAATTTGCTGATCGTGAATGCAACGAGTTCCAGCTGGCTGCAGCAGCTCAGATTTCTGAAGCCGGAGATCATCCAGAAGATCAACCATGCCCTGGGGGAGGTCCCGGTGAAGGATATTAAATTTAAAATCGGCCCGGTGGACTGATGCAAGACAGACTCACCCGGGATACTTTTTTCAACGGCAAGGTGACGGTCAAACAGGAGCAGGTGGGATATCGGTTTTCCATCGATGCCGTTATCCTGGCGCACCATGTCAGACCGAGGCCGGGTGAGCGGGTTGTGGACCTGGGAACGGGTTGCGGAATTGTGCCGCTGATTGTCGCTTATCGCCACCCGGCAACCCACATGTTCGGTATAGAGATCCAAAAGGAACTGGCAGACATCGCGGACGATAATGTCAGGGAGAATGGGATGCAAGAAACCGTCCGGATTGTCCATCGGGATATGCAGACCATCCAGCCCGCCATGTTCCAGGGACCTGTCGATATTGTGGTCAGCAATCCACCTTTTCACAAAGCTGCATCCGGAAGGATCAACCCGAACCGGCAACGTGCCGTGGCAAGACATGAAATCAGGGTAACCCTTCTTGATGTCGTAAAAGCTGCCGGTGACATATTGAAGACAGCCGGACTATTCGTACTTGTATATACGTCCGAGCGACTACCGGAGTTGGTCCAATATATGAGAGCTTGCAGGATTGAACCTAAAAATGTGCGATTTATTCATTCCAGGAGGGACAGTGAATCAAAGCTCATGATGATGGAGGGCATCAAGCAGGGACGACCGGGCCTGAAAGTGGGTCCGCCTATTGTCATTTATAATGAGGATGGTACCTACACCAAAGAAGTGGCAGATATGTTCCTCCCAATTTAATTTGTAGGCCATATTTTTTTAACCGGTTATCCGAAAAACTCAAGCTGATCTGTCTTGGCGGTCTGCGGAAATTCGCTTTAAAGCCGGCCAAAACTCGCTCCTAAGGCGCCGTAAGGCCCGCCGCTGCCATTCGTATTTAAACAAGTTTTTTAAAAAAGTCTGGTTATATCTTTGTAACCATATAGTTTATGTTGCGGGCCTAACGGTGCCTAACGATCTCAGACAGTTGCCCGACTTTAAAACGAACCCCCGCAGACCTCTGTACGCGGTATCGCTTGAGCTCTATAGCTAACCGCATTTATTTAAAGAAGCGACAACGTCGTGTTTGATAAAATCGTTTCAACGATTTTATTGATATTGACATCTCAGTCGTATCAATTGTAGTGGTAAAAAATCGCTCAGTTAGAGTGGAAATTCCGAAGGGTGTCCGAGCGGCTTAAGGAGCCGGTCTCGAAAACCGGTGAATGCGCAAGCGTTCCGTGGGTTCAAATCCCACCCCTTCGGCCAATAAAATCGTAGGATCGATTTTATCGAACGCGACATTGTCGCTATAGGGCGAAAGGCAAATTAAAATGTCTCCTCCACCTTGCCAACTTTCCATATTAGAACTCATTGGGTAGTCAACTTATAAACGAATGTACGTCCCCTAAATCGCGCATATTAGAACTCATTGGGTAGTCAACTTATAAACGAATGTACGTCCCCTAAATCGCGTCCCCTAAATCGGCTTATGAGCGGCGCAGCCGCGTCCGATAAAATCATGAAATGATTTTATTACCAGTGTGGTTGATTTCCAATCCCGTGTCCCATCACCTCGAGCGTATCCTGGACAACCACGAAGGAATTGGGGTCAATATCCTGAGCGATTCGCTTGATGCGGGGCAATTCCCGCATACTCACGATGGCATACAAGATTTTTTCAGCCTTGCCGCTATACCCACCCTGACCATGGAGAAAGGTAACGCCCCGATTCATCCGGTGCAGAATTTCTTCTGAGATCTTAGCCCACTGATCCGAGATGATGAGAACGGCCTTGCGTTTGCTGAGTCCTGTGATGACGAGATCCAGCATGCGTGCGGTGATATAGATATAGATGAACGAATAGAGCGCAGTTTCAAGGGAAAACAATAGGGTCGTCACCGTTAGGACAACGGCGTTGATGGTTAAAAACGTTTTCCCGAGGGCAATGGAAAATCGTTTTAACAGAACTACCGAGAGAATATCCAACCCTCCGGCAGAGCCGCGGGACCTGAGGGTCAGTCCGGCGCCGATACCCGTAAGGATGCCTGCAAAAATGGTGGCCAGGAGTTTGTCCTGTAATGGAATGTTTACGTGGACCCATTCAAGAGTACCGGTTAAGGTCAGCATGCCGACAATGCTGTAAATAAAGAAGCGGCGACCCACAAAGGCCCAACCAATAGCAAAAAGGGGTATGTTCAGAAGCAAATAGAGGGGTGCCACCGGCAGAAACGAAAAAATGTAATGAAGCAAGAGTGCCGTACCGGTGACGCCGCCACTCAGAAACTGATGGGGTATGACGATACCGTTGACGGCCACGGCAATCAGCGTGTTCCCAAGGCCTATCAAAACGAGGTTTTTAATGATATCAATAGCAATGTCGAATTTTCGGGTATGGTTTTTTATGTCTGCGTTCATGCGTATTCTCCTTTTAGGATCAATCCGCGCAAAGCTACGTCGTGTCCTCGGGTTGTCAAGGCCGGCAGACCATATCTTGACATTTTTTTCACGCTATGACATTTTGACAGGTGATTCCGGTTGGTGTGTCAACGGATGTCGCCAAGGGTGTTATAAGTATAACAAGTTGATATCATATGATAAAACACTTTTATAATTTATGAATGTGTTGTATTGAAAAAAAATCTCACATAATCGTTGATCAATAGGCCCAAAAACATTATAACGCCATCCCTGTACAGATTGATGACCCATAAAAAATACGGAGAGATGTCCGAGAGGCTGAAGGAGCACGACTGGAAATCGTGTGTGCTGTTAATAGCGGCACCGAGGGTTCGAATCCCTCTCTCTCCGCCATTTTCGTATGACAAGCCCGTACCGGATTCAATGGGTCACAGCATCTGCGAATAAACAGGAGTACTTTTCAGAGGTCTCAGCATTTTTCTGAGGGTTTCCCATCCATGTCTTACTTGGTTCTTGCAAGAAAATACCGTCCACAAACCTTCGATGAGGTCGTGGCACAAACACATGTCACCCAGACGCTGAAAAATGCCATTTCATCGGACCGATTGGCCCATGCGATCCTGTTCACCGGTCCCAGGGGTACCGGTAAAACGACCATCGCACGGATACTGGCCAAGGCAATGAACTGTGAAGCAGGCCCTGCACCGGTACCCTGCAACACCTGTCGTTCATGTTCTGAGATTACTTCCGGAAGCGCCACGGATGTTTTCGAGATCGATGGTGCATCGAACAATGGTGTGGAACAAGTCAGAGATATCCGGGAAAATATCAAGTACCTGCCGGCGCACAGTTCTTACAAAATTTATATTATTGATGAAGTCCACATGTTGAGCACGGCCGCTTTCAATGCCTTGTTGAAAACCCTGGAGGAACCGCCCGCCCATGTCATTTTCCTGCTTGCAACAACTGAGCCGAGAAAAATTCCGATTACCATCCTGTCCCGGTGTCAGCGGTATGACCTGAAACGGATCGAGACTTCCGACATAACCGAGCACCTGATGTCAATCTGCCGGAAAGAAGGTCTTGATATTGCCGATGAGAGTTTTGATCTTGTCGCCAGGGAAGCCGACGGCAGTATGCGGGACGCCTTGAGTCTCCTCGATCAGGTGACCACCGGTGCCGGCGGGACCGTAACACACAGCGAAATTCTGGATGTCCTGGGAGTGGTCGATCGGGCAGTTGTATTCGAACTGGCAGATGCGACATTCCGAGGAGATGCCCCGCGGATTCTGAAAATCATTGATACGGTTTATCGGCACGGCCATAGCATCGTCGACCTGTATACCCGTTTAATCGAGCATTTCAGAAACCTGTTGGTGGTCAAATTGAGCCCTGAATATCATAAACTTATGGACCTTCCTTCCCACGAGATCGATATTCTGCAGAATCAGGTTCAGGGGGTTTCCCCGCTGCACTTGAATCAAGTCCTGGGGGTGCTCTTTGGAGAAGAACGTACCATCAAGTGGTCTTCACGACCCCAGATGGCGCTTGAAGTGGTGATGATCAAGTTGCTCAATATAAGGCCGGCGCTGCCCATCGATGACCTGATTGAAAAGCTTGATGACATTCAGAAACAATTTTCGTCGGTGCAGGATCTTTCCTTGTCTGAAACGCAAAAAAGGTTTGAAACCGTTGTTGAGCCATCTGTCATAAAACCACAGACAGACCGGCAGAAGAACGCATCTCTTGCAGAACCAACCTTGTCGGATCCGGTATCATCTGTGCCCGGTGACGAAGCAGATCCATGGCAGTCAATCCTGGATGTTATTGCGGAACGGTATCCGTCTCTGGCTCCTAATCTGGCCCATTCCAGGCTGGTAAAGCTGTCTGAGAAGACACTTGAAATCGAGGTTAACGGTAGCGATTTTAATTACAAACGTATGCAGCGAAAAGAAAATGTCAAAATACTCGAGAGTGTTTCCCAGTCTTTTTTCGGGCGACAGATGAACGTCGTAATTCATGCCGGGGTAAACATGAACGGTCAACCCAAAAGAGAAAAAATCGATGCAGTAAACCGATTGAAGAAGGATCTTCTGCACCATCCCCTGGTGGCAGATGCCATCGAGATCTTCAATGGAAAGCTGGTGGATATAAAAACAGGTTAATTCCTTAAGTGCAAAATTTGTGTATTTTGTGACAAAAAAAATTCAAGCAATCACGAAAACACGAAATCTGAAAAACACGAAAATTTTCATGGTCTTTTTCGTGGTCACGCGGCGCAAGCGCCTGCGCTGCGCGTTCGTACTTTCGTGATTTCGTGATAAAAAATCTTTTTCTTTTCCGGTTTATCCGGGTTGGGAGGTATAAAAATGAAGGGTATGGGTAAAATGATGAAACAGGCTCAGCAGCTTCAGTCAAAAATGCTGAGAATGCAGGAAGAGCTTGCGGACAAGACCGTGGAAGCCAGCGCCGGTGGCGGCATGGTTCGGGTTGTGGTCAATGGCAAGCAACAGATCGTTGCCCTTGAAATTAAGCAGGAAGTCGTAGATCCGGATGATGTCGAAATGCTCCAGGACCTCGTTCTCACAGCTGTCAATGATGCCTTGACACGATCACAGGAAATGATGTCGGGAGAGATGAACAAGCTGACCGGGGGGATGAATATACCGGGGATGGTGTAAAAAAAATAGGGTTCAAGGGTCCGAGGGTGATACAAGGGTTCGAGGGTAGCTAACAGCTATCAGCCTTTGGCTGCAATAAATGACGCGCGCAGCGCAAATAACGTCTGAAGGACTAATATCGCACGAAGTGCAAATGACGCCCCTGAAAGGCAAAAGTCACCCTTGAACCCTAAAATTTACGAAACAGGCACACACATTGTTATCGCAACGAAAATGAGGAATTATGTATCACTATCCGCCTTCGGTTCTGAATCTGATTAAACATCTCTCCAGGCTTCCGGGTATTGGGGAAAAAACGGCCGAGCGACTGGCCATGTACATCCTGAAAATGTCTCGCAGAGATGCTGAACAATTGTCGCAAAGTATCCTGGCGTTGAAGGAAACCATCCAGATATGTTCCATGTGTTTTGCCTTGAGCGATACAGAGATATGTAAAATATGCAGCGATCCGTCGAGAGATGCCACCCTGGTGTGCGTAGTGGAGCAGCCGGGCGATATGGCTTCAATCGAAAAATCAGGCGCATACCGGGGGCTCTACCATATTTTGCAGGGAGTTCTTTCGCCCATGAACAATATTGGACCGGATGATATTCACATCAAAGAATTGCTGGCGCGCATTGCCCCGGGCAATGTTACGGAAGTGGTTCTGGCAACGAGCACCAGCGTTGAAGGGGAGTCCACAGCCGGTTTTATTGCAGAAAGGCTCCATTCATTTCCCGTCAATGTGACCCGCATCGCTTCCGGTGTTCCCATTGGAGGGGACCTCAAGTACGTGGATCAGGTAACCCTGCGGCGGGCCATGGAAACACGGCATGCCCTCTGATCAAGATGCCGAAAAGGCGCCGGGAGATTCGGCTTTTACCTGCAGGCAATGTGGTGAGTGCTGTATCGGTTATGGCGGTACATTTATCACCGACCAGGATATCGAGCGAATCTCAGCCTATATCGGAACCGATCCGCATGGGTTTGTCGAACAGTTTTGCTGCCTGTCGGGAGACAGACCGGTTCTGACTCAGCAAGATGACGGCCATTGCGTGTTCTGGGATAAAGTATGCACGATTCATCCCGTAAAACCTCAAATGTGTCGGAAGTGGCCCTACATAGAGAGCCTCCTGATCGATTTCGACAACTGGAACATCATGGCATCCATGTGCCCCGGAATGAAAAAAGATGTCTCATCCCGTGATGTCAAGGCTTGTGTAAAAAAGACAATTCTTTGCACAGGACCTTAAATGTCAGCGTCCCGGTTTGAAGGTAACGCCGGGCGTTCAGAACCTCTTGATGACGATGGTTCTGTGCTTGACACTAGATGGAAATTATGCCATCGTTTACCGGTTTTCCAGCACACTTCAGCAGACACACATATATTTTTTGGAGAGCGGATTATGAGAACTTTTGTCTGTTTTATTCTGTCGATCCTATGTTTATCTTGTGTTTCCCAACACCTTTCTTTTGCAGCATCTGAATCTACCAACCTATCGGCTGCACCTGTTAATGCCTCGGCGGAAGGTGTTGGTGTGATTATCGACGACAATACGGCCATAGCAAGAGACCAGGCGATCCAGGATGCACTTCGACTGGTTGTGGAGCAGGCTGCCGGTACCATGGTGTCGTCCGAAACACTGGTTCAGAATTACGAAGTGCTGCGGGATCAGATCTATTCTAAAAGCCAGGGCTACATCCAGCGGTATGAGGTGACGGACGAGTCGGTAGAAGGCAATCTGTACAAGGTGAAGATACAGGCTTCCGTGGCGGCAGGGAACTTGAAAAACGATCTCATGGCCCTGGGGTTGCTCATGGCCAGGAAGAATATGCCCCGGGTTATGATCATGGTGGCTGAGCAGAATATCGGGATGCATTACTACAGCTACTGGTGGGGAGTCAAAGCAGGCACCGCCGATCTCAGCATTACCGAAAATGTTCTGATGGAGAAACTGACACGGAAAGGGTTTCATATCGTCGATCATGCAATGACATCAAAGACTCTCGAAATCAAAGCCCCCTACAAGATCGAGTCTCTCAACAATGACGCTGTTCGAAGCATCGGCAACCTTTATGATGCCGAAGTCGTGATCTATGGCAAGGCACTTTCCAAGCTGGCCGGTTCGGTCTTGGGAACATCCATGAAATCCGCCCAGGCGGATATTTCCCTACGTGTTGTCAGTACCGATACCGGCCGGGTCATTGCATCGTCCACACATCATGCGGCGGCCGTGCATCCGAACGAAGTTACAGCCGGGGCGGAGGCGCTCAAGATCGCAACAAATGCCATTGCAGACCAACTTCTCAATCAGGTTGTAAACCAATGGTCGCAGGATGTCAGCGGCGGTAGTTTGATACGGTTGGTGGTGTCCGATATTCCATCATACAGACATCTTGTGAAACTCAAGGAGATGATACAGAAAAGAGTTAGAGGAGTCAGTGGTCTGTACCAGCGGGATTTCAATGCGGGGACGGCAACACTGGACGTGAGTGTCCCGGTCACATCTCAAAAACTGGCGGATGAGCTGGTGGTGATCGATTACGGTGAATTTGCGATTGATATTACCAACATCACGCAAAATAGTATCAGTTTGAAAATGAAATAAAAATAAATTCGTAAAACGAATTTATTATTCCATATTTAAAAACTGTTCCTTTAGGCCAGGTCGGAAACATTCGGTAATACCGATGGCAATAACTACTAAAATACGAAGCACGAAATTCGAAATACTAAACAATACCCAATGACACAAATTCGAATGATCCAAACAAACCGTATACCGTTTAAGACCATAGGCTATGTTTTGGTCATTTGAACATTCAATATTTGGATTTGTTTCGATATTCGATATTCGAATTTAGAACTTGTTTTGACCCAATATGTCCTAAAATAAACCCTTTTTGGGTTTGATCGGTGCCGGGTCTTTTAGGCCTGGGTATCTACTTATTATTTTTCCGGAGGTAACTATGAGACGATTCCAAGTGTTGATGATGCTCTTCCTGCTGCTGATATTCATGGCGGGTTGTGGCGGCGTACCCGTCATGGGACCGACAACTGATTCTAGCAATCCCATCAAGCGCCTGGCGATGCTGCCCATCCAAAACGACACGATGGATGTCGGGGCACCTGACTTTGTGCGGGAAAAACTGGCTTCGGCGGTGCAGAAACGATATTACAATGTGCAGCCGCTGGAAGAGACGGATCGTATTTTAAGAGAAAAACTGGGAATCACCCTCGGGGGACAGCTCGGCATGGCAACGACCGCCCAGCTTCGTGAAGCACTTCAGGTGGAAGGCCTTCTCTATGGGACTCTCATGAATTTTGGGGAGACTACCACGGGACTCGTCAACGTGCGCAAGGTCCGGGGTAAGTTCAAAATCGTAGAAACGAGTACCGGGTCGGTTTTCTGGGAAAATGGTGTCGGTATCAAGAGCCAGGACACTTCCGGCGGTTCTCTGGGGAGTGTTTCGGGCGCAATTGCGAATGCCGGTGATCGTGATGAAGAGGTTCCATGGGTCGTCATCGAGAATACATCGAGCAATAACAGCATTATAGAGGGTTTTGCAGCGGGGTTGGCCACGAAGCTGATTTCAAAAGCGGTGGGTGTGCATCTGGCCCATGAAACCGACGAGATGATCTGGCGGCTTGTGCAGAATCTGCCATGGGGCGCAGGGGATGTTACAGGCGTTGTCCTGACAGTGCCTGCCATGGTCATGCCCAAGATTCAGATGCCGCCGCTGCCGGCCATGGGACACATGGACTATGGTGATCGGGATTTCAAGGCGGTCATGGTTTCGACAACCTTTGACAAGTCACAGGGGAAGGAATTTTCTTGTGAAATGCCCATTGCCAAGGCAGGCGAAAAATTCCGGATGGAAATGGATTACACCAAGATGTCAGGGGCCCAAGGCATGCCGCCGGCCATGAGCAGCGTTGTGATGATCCACCGGGGTGATGAAAAGCGCACCTACTCACTCTACACAAACAAAAAGAAGTATATGGTCAGTGATGAAACAGACGAGGGCTACTACGAGGAACCGGATGTTGTAAAGACCTTCGTGGCCAAAGAGACCATCGATGGCCATCCCACCGAGAAATACAAGATTACGATAACCTACCAGGGCCAGGAAACACAGGAAGGATTTATCTGGAATGCAACAGATCTGGATGGCATGACGATTCGAAGTGAAATCGACAACGCGACTGTCAAGATGACATCCACGTTAACGGGTATCGTCATGGGGACACCGCCGGCAGGTCTCTTTGAAGTGCCGGTGGACTACACGGAAACCAGTAATTTTTTAGAAATAGTCATGGAATAACATTCAAATCTAATTTAGGAGGCAAAACATGGTGAAGGCTAAAAATATTTATCTACTTGGGTCGCTACTTCTCATGGCTGCAGTATTGGTTTTCAATGGATGTGCTGTAAAGACATCCGGGGCAGTGCGTGACGATTCTTCACTTACAGGCGTTTCAGACCAGCTGGCGCCCTCCGAAGAATATACCGGCCCGAAGTTGCGGGTGGGGGTGGTGAATTTCCAGAACAAGACACCCTCGAAACATATCGGCATCGGTGAGGCAGCGGCTGATATTTTGGGGACAATTCTCCAGAAGACCGGTCGATTTATCATTATCCCACAGCAGGACGTTGCCTCCATACTGGGTCAGCAGGCCATGGGCGCTTCGGGAGCCGTCAATCCGGCTACTGCTGCAAAAATGGGTAAGATCCTGGGTTTGAATGCCATGGTTACCGGTGCGATTACCGCCTATTCAGAGGCTGAAGAGGGATCGGATTACCTGGTGTACAAAAAGAAAAAACAGATTGCCCGGGTTACCGTGGATTACCGGATTGTAGACACGACTACAGGAATCCAGCTCGTGGCCGATTCGGGGCAGGGCGTTTATGAAAAGAAAACCGGTGGGGCGCTTGGATTAGGCTCCAAGTCGAGCTACGACGCCGACCTGCGGGACGGCGCCTTGCGGGATGCATTGACCAAAGCCATGGTCAACATGCTGCCGCAGTTTGAAAGCCAGGAGTGGAGTGGTCGAATCGCCAGTATCAAAGGTCGGACCGTCTATCTGAACGCCGGGAAGAAAACCGGCTTGAAAGTGGGCGACGTTCTGATGGTACAGGACCTGGGAGAGGAAATTATTGATCCTCAGACAAACGTATCCCTTGGCAGGGCTCCGGGATCGATCAAAGGCGAGGTTATGGTGACCGGCTTTTTCGGCCGTGATGGATCTATGGCTACCATTAAATCGGGTGCGGGTTTCAAGACGAACGATCTGGTGAAATACAAGTAAAAAAAAGGGTTCGAGGGTTCGAGGGGTCCAGGATTCGAGGGGAAGGCACAACAAAAGTGCAGTTCACCGGACTTTCCGGGCCCTTTTTTGTTAAATTAGAAGCACGAATATCGAAATACGAAACAATATCAAATGACAAAAATTCAAATGATCCAAACATACCGTATAAGGCTTATGGCCATGGGCTTTGTTTTGGCCATTTGAGCATTTACTATTGGGATTTGTTTAGAAATTCGATATTCGGATTTAGAATTTATCGGGTCTGTATAAGTTCCGCAACTCAACTCTTTTTGGATTTCATTCGTGGTGGGCCTTCGCGCCCGGCTCAGATTGCCGATGCGTAATGATAATATCCCGTTTGGGGTAGGGTATCTCGATGCCGTGTTGGTCAAACGCATCTTTGACCTTGTCCGTCACCTCGGAAATGGTGTCCATCCGTTTTCTGGCGTTCTCGATCCAGACCCGTACTTGGAGATCGACGGATGATTCTCCAAACAATCTTACCACCACTTTCGGTTTAGGTTCCTTGGCGATCCATTCGATGCCATCGGCAATGTCGAGGATGATTTTTTTGGCTTTGGGCAGGTCGGCATCGTAGGCGAGGCCGATATTGATGCGCACGCGGATCTTGGAAGATATGATCGTATAATTGATGATATCTCTTTTCATGATCTCGTTGTTGGGAATGATGATGACGATATTGTCAGTGGTCTTTATTCTGGTGGCCCGGATGCCGATATCGATAACGTCTCCCCAGGTGGAACTCCCGGAAGGCGCCGTCCAGACCTCGATGCGGTCACCAATCTCAAAGGGCCGGTCGATGATCAGAAGCATCCCGGCGATCAGGTTGGACAAGGTGTCTTTGGCCGCGAAACCGATGGCGATCCCTAAAACGCCCGCACCGGCGACAAAGGGCATCACGTTGACACCCAGGAGGTCGAGGGCCATGATAATGGCAACGATATAGATGATTACGCCGATAAACCGCGTCAGAAGATCGAAAATAACATTGTCTACCTTGGTCTCAGTCTTGTGGACGATTCGTTTTTCAATCGTTTGCAGGATAACAACCGTAATTTTCACTGCCGGCGCAGCCAGAAACAGCATTATCAGGGCCTTAAAAGTAGATTCCAAAATAGGAATATCCACCATTCGGAGAATGTAGAAACCTGTGACAAACACGAGGACGATAGTGGCAGCCTGGCCAAGCGATTGGAAAATAATGGCATTGTTGCGAATGGTCTCGAATCGACGGCCTTTTTTTTGGAAGAACGCCAGAAATAGTTTCAGCATAAACCAAAGGAGGACAGCTATAACAATCGCCATCAGTGCTTTGGTGAAAATCGCCGAAGAGGATGATGAATCACCGGGCAGCGTATTGATATATTGTTGGATTGTTTCCCAGGAGCTCATGCGAGTTACCTTTTTAGCAGTTTAGGCTGTAGGCTATTAGGTTGCGAATAGCCAATAGCTTTCGGCTACCCTCCAACCCTTGTATGCCGGGAAGCTGGGAGGCCTGGAAGCTGGGATGCTGTTTTCCGGTTATAAGCAGTCAGCCACCCTGGGGCCCTTGTATCACCCTCGGACCCTGATGTTGTTATTGTGTTCGTTGTGTATGTTGATTTGCTCTTGGTAAAAAGTATTCAGCTTTTACCAGACCGCTGTTTCCTCAACCCAATGAACCCAAGAAACTCAACAAACCCAATGAACTCTTCAGTTTACTGCCGTAGAAAAAAGCCCTGCCTTGATATATTCACGGTTCAGGCGAGCGATATTGACTATCGATATCTCTTTGGGGCATTCCGCTTCACATTCCCGCTCGTTGGAACAGTTTCCAAAACAGAGCTGATCCATGACTTTCAGCATGGCTTGAACCCGTTGGGCAGCCTCGGGCCGACCCTGTGGCAGAAGTGCCAGATGAGAGATTTTAGCCCCCACAAAGAGCATGGCAGAGGCATTGGGGCATGCTGCGACACACGCACCACAGCCAATACAGGCTGCCGCATCCATGGCTTTCTCGGCAACTTCCTGGGGGATGAGAATCGTGTTGGCGTCCTGTGCGCCGCCGGTATTGGCAGATATGTAGCCACCGGCCTGGATGATCTTGTCGAAGGGGCTCCGGTCCACTACGAGATCTTTGACAACCTTGAATGCCCTGGCTCGAAAAGGCTCGATAAAGATGGTATCGCCATCTGAAAAGTGTCGCATGTGGAGCTGGCAAAGAGTCGTGGCTTTTTCGGGTCCGTGGGGACGCCCGTTGACGACACAGCCGCATTGTCCACAAATCCCCTCCCGGCAGTCATAGTCAAACGCGATGGGTTCTTTGCCCGCTAGGGTGAGTTGTTCATTGACAACATCGAGCATTTCCAGAAACGACATGTCCGTGGAGATACTGTCTGCGGAATATGTTTCCAGACGGCCTTTGGCATGGGAATCTTCCTGGCGCCATATTTTCAATGTCAGGCGGATATCTGCTGTCACTTGTAACTCCTTTGGCTTAATTTGACATTTTCGAAGACAAGCGGCTCTTTGTGCATTTCAGGATCCATGTTCTGCCCCTTATGTTCCCAGGCGGATACATGGCAATAGGCTTCGTCGTTACGCTGGGCTTCATTTTCTTCGGTCTGATAGGCCTCGTTAAAATGACCGCCGCAGGATTCCTGCCGTTCCAGGGCATCCATGACCATAAGTTCTCCGAATTCAAGAAAATCAGCCACTCTGCCGGCCCTTTCAAGACTCTGATTGAAATCTTTTTTCTTTCCCGGGACGGTGACGTTTTTCCAGAATTCTTCACGAAGTTCCTGAATCAGGCCACGGGCTTTTTCGAGATCAGCGTTGTTGCGCGACATACCGCAGTGATCCCACATAATCCGGCCCAATGCCCTGTGGAAGTCGTCCACTGTACGTTTCCCGTTGACGGACATGAGCTTGCGGGTAGTTTCCTGAACCTCGTTTTCTGCGGACGTAAATTCGGGCTGGTCTTCATTGACCTGTTCGAGGTGCGTTCCGGCAAGGTATCCCCCGATGGTATAAGGGATGATGAAATAACCATCGGCCAGCCCCTGCATAAGTGCGCTGGCGCCCAATCGATTGGCCCCGTGATCTGAAAAATTAGCTTCCCCCATGACAAAAAGCCCTGGAACGTTACTCATCAGGTTGTAGTCGACCCACAAGCCGCCCATGGTATAGTGAACCGCCGGATAAATCATCATGGGTGTTTCATACGGGTTGTCGGCCGTAATTTTTTCGTACATCTGAAAAAGGTTGCCGTATTTTTTTTCGATAACATCCTTACCATCCCGCTTGACGGCATCCTCGAAATCAAGAAAGACGGCAAGGCCGGTGTCACCCACTCCCTTGCCCATGTCGCACTGATCCTTGGCGTTCCTGGAAGCCACATCCCGTGGGACCAGGTTGCCGAAGCTCGGGTACTTGCTTTCGAGGTAATAATCACGCTCGGATTCCGGGATCTCACCCGGGTTTCTTCGATCTCCGGGTTCTTTGGGGATCCACACGCGCCCGTCATTTCGAAGACTCTCACTCATGAGTGTCAATTTGGACTGGTAGGTGCCATGCACCGGTATGCAGGTGGGATGGATCTGGGTAAAACAGGGGTTGGCAAAACAAGCCCCTTTTTTGTAGGCACGGAAGGAGGCCGATACATTACTTGCCATGGCATTTGTGGATAGAAAATAAACGTTTCCATAACCGCCGGTACAGAGCACCACGGCATCCGCAACATGACGTTCGATATCCCCTGTGATGAGGTTCCGGGAGATGATGCCCCGCGCCCGGTCGTTGGCGATAACCACGTCCAGCATTTCCCGGCGGGGAAACATGGTCACCCGGCCTGCTGAGACCTGACGCATCAGGGCACTGTATGCGCCCAGCAGGAGCTGCTGGCCTGTTTGACCTCTGGCGTAAAAGGTTCGTGAAACCTGTGCCCCGCCAAAGGACCGGTTGGCCAGTAATCCACCGTAGTCTCGTGCAAAAGGTACCCCCTGAGCGACGCACTGATCGATAATGGCGTTACTGATCTGGGCCAGGCGATAGACATTCGCCTCCCTGGAACGAAAGTCTCCGCCCTTGACGGTGTCGTAAAAAAGGCGCCAGATGCTGTCGCCTTCATTCTGGTAATTCTTGGCTGCGTTGATGCCGCCCTGGGCAGCAATGCTGTGGGCTCTCCTTGGGGAATCCTGGATACAGAAATTTTTCACATAATAACCGAGCTCCGCCAGAGAGGCTGCGGCAGCACCGCCTGCCAGACCTGTGCCCACGACAATAATGGTAAATTTTCTCTTGTTGGCCGGGTTTACCAGCTTCAGGTCAAAACGATGCTTGTCCCATTTATCGGCCAGCGGGCCACCGGGTATGTGTGCATCCAACTTCATAAAAATTCTCCTTATCCCGAAAATGAAAGGTATATCGGGAGGGTGCCGAATCCGAATCCGAAAATCAGACTCAATACGATACCGGCCCCCATGATCAGCGGCATATATTTGGGGTGATTGGCACCCAGCGTCTGGAACAGGCTCCAGAAACCATGGCGGATATGCAGCGCAACGATGATCATGGCCGCGATGTAAAGAATGACATAAGCAGTGCTCTGAAAAGCGCTGACCACGATCTCGTATATGGTGGTGGTTGATTTGTCGACAAAATGAAAATTCAACAGGTGAAAAATGACGAACGCAAGTATGACAAAGCCGGTATAAGGCATGGTTGCAGAGCTGATAGTACGTCCACCCGCCCACTTGTTCATGTGGTAGCGTTGTGGCCTGGCCATGAAATTCTGGAAAAACAGGATGCTTCCGGTGGCGATATGAACAAAGGCAAGTGTCAGGAGCCCCCACTCGGCAAGGGTAACAAGCGGGCCAAACCCATGAAGGTGTTCGGCATAAGAATTGAACATTTCTCCACCGCCGTACAACGTCAGGTTGCCTGCAAGGTGAGCAGTCAAGAAACCGATGAAACAACAGCCTGTCAGGGCCATTAACAACTTTTTCCCCATAGATGACCAGAAAAAATTACCGATCCATTGCATGCGTGCCTCCCCCAAATAAAGATGAACGTCCAACATCGAACATCGAACGTCCAATGTCGAATGAAAACAAAAACCCAATACCGAATTATTTCTGTTTCTTTATCTTTTCAAATTCAAAATTCGATGTCGGACGTTCGATGTTCGACGTTCATTCGTTCTCCAGCATTAAAACAATTTAGCGTTTTGCGAAATTCTGACTTCTGCCTCCTGAATTCTCTGGCTCATATACTTGGTGAAAAAGCCCCTTATAGGGGCAACCCAGTGCCAGGCCCTTTGAACCCTGGAATCCTCGACCCCTTGGACCCTTTCTCTCGACCAATTGGGAGAAGCCAAATTTTTATTGAGTTCTCATCTATCTGTCAACATAATTCTTGAACCACCATGTATCCCAATCGGTTTGAGCGATGGCTTCCGCAATCTGTTTGCCGGTTTCGGTCTGAAGCCTTTTCAGGACATAGGGCAGCCATTTATGGGGTGGTTTAAACCCGATATCTGCGAGTGTCTTCAATTCGATCACCAGGGAGATCTGGTCTGCATCTTTGGCCAAACGTGCTTCCAGTGTCTCTCCCTTGTTGAATTCATGTACCAGATCCGAGATGTCAGGCCCCAGGGATGTATTGCCGCCCATATGATTCATGGCCAAGGTTTCATCGGCTGTCACGTACTGTTTCTGGACATAGTTGATATCTCCGATACGCGATTCCGGCAGGTCGTGCACCAGGCACATGCTTATCAGGCGCAAGGCATCGACATCGGTTTCCAATTTGGTCATGACCCAGGCGATAAACAGGGTACAGAAAGTATGCTCGGCAACAGATTCCCTGCCGGCACCTAAGAAATTAAAACCGGATCTAGGGGTTCTTTTCAAATGGGCTGCCTCAAACAACAGGTTGGCAATATCTTTCATCCAGGTCTCCTTTTTCCTAATTTGCTAAGGCTATTATAGCTGGGTCTAAAACGTAAAATTCTTGACACATTAATAATGCTCGTATAAGACTATATAGATTTATAATTAATTCTAATTAAGGCTAATTATCGACATCTAAAACGTGGAGCGAACTGACGATGCAACAGATTAACTTGATCAACATGATCAGCAACGCCGGCTTGATGGTGCAGTTTGTGCTGCTGATGCTGCTCTTTTTTTCAATTACATCCTGGGCGATTATATTAATAAAATTCCGGTATATCAAGAGGGCCTATCAGGAATCAGCTGTTTTTACGGAATTGTTCTGGAAAAGCAAGGATCTTTCAAATGCCTACCGCCAGGCTAAAGAGCTTGAAGGAAGCCCCATTGCGCGCATTTTCCGAATAGGATATGTGGAACTAAAGAAGATCAGTCAGAGCGGGATTTCGGAAGGTGGCGATGACCGTCCGGATAGATCCTCGGGACTGGGCACTCGATTTGCGGGAATGGATAACATCAAACGGGCATTGCGAAGAGCCATCAACACCGAGACGACAAGAATGACGCAGATGGTGCCCTTTTTGGCGACAACCGGCAACACCACCCCCTTTATCGGTCTGTTCGGTACGGTTTGGGGGATCATGAATTCGTTTCACGGCATCGGCCTGCGGGGATCTGCCAGCCTGGCGGTGGTGGCGCCTGGGATATCCGAGGCCTTGGTGGCGACAGCTGCGGGGTTGGCGGTTGCCATACCGGCGGTTATCGCTTTTAACTATTTTATGCAGAAGATCAAGATTCTGGAATCCGAATTGAACAGCTTCTCCGCCGATTTTCTCAATATCATCGAGCGGGATATCCTGCTGATGGAAAGGAGGCGACAATGACCCTCGGTGGGAATGATGACCGGTTGATGTCGGAAATCAACGTGACCCCCTTTGTGGATGTCATGCTGGTACTCCTGATTATCTTCATGGTGACGGCCCCCATGATGATTCAGGGGGTTGATGTGTCGTTGCCGGAAGCAACGTCGGGCCCCCTGGAATCGAAGCAGGAACAGCTGATTGTAACCATCGATCAAAACAATCAGGTATATGTTAACGACTTTCGTGTCGGTGTTGAGGGCCTCAAGGAAAAATTGATACAGATCACGAAAAATCAGAAAGCCGACGAGATCTACCTGCGAGCAGACAAGACAGTGGCCTACGGCATGGTTGTCTTTGTCATGTCAGAGATAAAGGGCGCCGGGATCGAAAAACTGGGCATGATAACAGATCCTGTTGATGACACTGAAAATGACCGTAAAAAACAACCATAGGGCTCCCCACTCGACGGATTCGGCATCCCTTGTCACGCTTAACGGCCGGGGTAACGAAAACCGCCTGATCATGATTGCCTTTACAGCTTCCCTGATCTGCCATTGTATCTTTTTTTCGGTATTGATTTACGCCCAGACCCTTAAACCCAAGCGGCGTCACGCACCCATCGTCATGAACGTCAGCCTGGTTTCTCTTCCGGAATATAGCGGGCCGAGCAAGCAGGTTTCGAAACCATCGGTTTCAGGGAAAGAAAAAGTAAGTAAGAAAGCTGTAACCATCAAGAAAAAGCCGGTCTCTAAACAGGCAGTTGCCCCGAAAACAGTCAAAAAAAAGGTATCACTCAAGAAGAAGACCTATAAATCAGAAAAGGTCAAAAAGAGCACCCTGCAAAAACTGGAAAAAAAAATCGAGACGACCACGTCGGATCGAATTGCCAAGGCCATCGATGAAATCAAGGCCAAGGTTGACAAGGAAAAAGAAAGGGCGCCATCCAGGGAAAGTGAGGCCCAAATAACTGAATCGAAGCAGCTTGGTGGAGACGGTGAGACCGTCGGCGGAAAACTGGCTGAGATCGTTGATATCTATCGCGTGGAAGTTGCCTACAAAGTACAGCATAACTGGGCTTTCCCCGAACAACTGGCCGATGGTCGAACTGATTTGCAGACGCTGCTTGTATTTAAAGTAATGCCCAATGGGGAGATAAAAGATCTTTTTTTTACAGATCGGTCCGGGAACAGCCATTTCGATGAATCGGCTTTTCGTGCAGTTATGAAATCGAATCCCGTGGATCCTCATCCCAGGTCGGTGTCCGAGCCATATGTTCAAATGGGATTACGCTTTACTCCCGAGGGGATACAATAACAGATGAAATCAGACGAATATATCAAGCCCATGAAAATTGTTTTGCGTGCCATTATCGGATGTGTTGTGGCCCTGATGGTATCTCAGACAAGTATCGGTGCTGCCGAATATGACTATATTGACATCAGCAACCCCTTTTTGCGTAAAATTCCTTTGGCCGTGCCCTGGTTTAAAAATATTTCAGGAAATCAAGATCTCGAAGCCCAGTCTGTTAAATTGCCGGACCTCTTGTCTGACACGCTGGAATTTACAGGCTATTTTAAAATGCTTGACCGGCAGGCATTTCTCATGGATCCCAAAAACCCCGATATCCTCGCTACGCACATCAATTTTCGAAATTGGACGGCCATTGGCGCCGAACTGCTGATAACGGGAGGGATCCTGGTGAAGGACGGCCTCATGGAAACGGAGCTTCGCCTGTTCGACACCATCAAGGGAAAACTGATTATTGGTAAGCGGTATAAAGGTGGGACCGATGACACATTGCGCATGATACGACGATTTTGCGGCGAAGTGATGCTTCACCTGACAGGTCACAGGGGTGTTTTCGATAGTAAAATTGCGTTTCTGTCATCCCTGTCCGGTAAAAAGGAGATTTATATCAGTGATTTTGACGGCCATAATTCGAAACAATTTACCCGTCACGAAAATATCACGCTTTTTCCAGCCTGGTCTTCAGATGGCAAATGGATGGCCTACACCTCGTATGCCAAGGGTCAACCCGACCTATATATAAGAAATTTAACAAAAAACAGGGTTGCTACCCTTGATAAACAGGGCATCCAGATTACGCCGGCCTGGGTCCCGGGGAAATTTGAACTGGCAGCGACACTCTCTTTTTCAGGTGACCAGGAAATTTATTTGTTGACCGGAGGAGGGAAAATTATTAAAAGATTGACGAACAGTCGGGGAATCGATGTTGAACCGACGTGGTCCCCGGCAGGAAAACAAATGGCTTTTGTTTCCAAACGGTCCGGGACGCCTCAAATCTATATAAAGGACATGACATCGGGACGTGTCCGGAGGTTGACATTTCAGGGAAGGTACAACACACAGCCGGATTGGTCTCCAAAGGGAGATAAAATCGTATACTCCGCCATGGATACCGGCAGAATCGATATCTACACCATTGAGGTGGATGGCGGCAATCGAGTAAAGTTGACAGAAAATCAGGGAGATAACGAAGCGCCATCCTGGTCGCCGGATGGCAGCTTGATCGTCTTCAATTCTACTCGTGAGGGCAGATCAAAAATATATATCATGACGGCGTTCGGAACGGATCAGCGGCGCTTGATATCTATGCCGGGGGAGCAGACAAATCCGAAATGGTCTCCAAGCGTTATTTCCAATTAAAACCGAGCACAAAAGTAAACAAGGAGGAAGATATGCGGAAAAAATTATGGATTTTCATAAGCCTGTTGGTAATTGTTCCAGGATTGCTCTTCACTGTGTCATGCGCAAAGAAAGTTGTCCAGTCTGTTCCAGTTGAGGCGCCAGCTGCAGCTGTACCGGCAGAAGAAAAAGTAGATCTTCTGGCAGCGCAGGAAGAGGCTGCCCAGGAAGAGGCTGCAAGGCAGTGGGAAATGAAGGCCGAAGAGGATCTCCGTCAAACCCAGCTGGCTGAGCAGGCTGCAAAAGAGGAAGAAATGGAAAGAGCCAAAATGGCCGCCATGCAGATGTTCATGAATGAGGATATCTACTTTGATTTCGACAGCTCTGCAATCGGGGACATGGCAAAAAATGTGCTTTCCCGAAAAGCTGAATGGCTTCGCATGACCTCGGACGCCTCCGTCATCATCGAAGGGCACTGTGATGCGCGAGGCACCAGTGCTTATAATATCGCCCTGGGTGACCGTCGGGCAGAAAGCGCCAAATCTTTTCTCCTGGATCTAGGCATTGACGCCAACCAGCTATCCACCATCAGCTATGGCGAGGAGCGTCCTGTGGACATGGGGAAGAACGAAGAAGCCTGGGCCAAAAACAGGCGTGCTCATTTTGTAGTCGAATAATTCCGGCGTGTGATTCCTTCAGCGCGCAGAAAGATAAACGGCAAGCAGCGGCATGACTGCTGCTTGCCTTGTTTTATCCGTCCCTGCAGCCCCGTCTCATTGTGAGGATCTTACGATCTCGACCGATATTTTCAATGAGCAGCAGGGATGAAAAAAAATGAAGAGTTATTCATATGAGATTCAGGTTTATTCTCTCAATTGCTGTATTGGTGATGTTCTTCGGTTGTGCCCATCAGGAAGATGTCATTATCCTTGATCAACGGCTATCGAAGGTGGAGGCCCTCGGGAAAAAACTCAATCAAAAAGCCTCCATCCTTGAGAAAAAAGCCATGGACCTGGAAAAGCGTGACCAGCGTAGCGGCAAGGAAATCGAGCAGAGCAAAGTTTATCTCAGCACCAAGATCTCCGAATTCGAAAAAGACCTCGGGAATGAAGACATCCAGCTCAGGACCGAGTATGCAAAGCTGAATGCAGGTGTAGAGGTCCTCAAAGATGATGTTCAGTTGTTGAGAGGTCGACTCGAGGAATCGGAATTTATGATTCAGAAGCGGTTGAATACCGGGGAGAATACGGAAAAGGGAACTCAGATATTACTCAATAAATTATCCACCAGTCTTAACCGGATCGAGGTACGCCTCCAGTACATCGAACAGTATCTGAACCTGGAACCGGCAGGGTCGCGCAGTGCGCCGGACAAAAAATCTCAGAAAGCAGAAAAGACTCTCACAGATCAGGAACGCTATGTTGCTGCCAAGCAGGCATTTGATCAGCGTGATTTTGAAGCAGCCCGTTCCTCTTTTGAAGCGATTATCAAGGATTATCCGAAATCAGAACATGCGGACAATGCGCAATTCTGGATAGGTGAAATCTATTACCGGGAAAAGTGGTATGAAAAAGCTATCCTGGAATATCAGAAAGTCATCGAAAATTATCCCAAAGGGAACAAGGTCCCCGCATCTTTGCTGAAACAGGGTTTTGCCTTTATCTCGCTGGGGGATAAGGCCAACGCCAGGCTTATATTAAAGGAGTTGAGCAAGAAATACCCTGAAAGTAATGAAGGGAAAATAGCACTTCAGAAATTAAAAGAACTTCAATAGGATATTTATTCCATTACTCAAAACCGGGTTCTTTGGGCCAGGTCAGAGATAATTGGCTATGCCGATGGCGATATTTACTTAAATCCGAAGCACGAAATTCGAAATCCTAAACGGTTCGACAGGCTCGCCGCCCTGAGCAACGTCGAAGGGCAATACCGAATGATCCAAATTCGAATGATCGAAACAAGACCTTGGAGATACAAGTTTAGGCTATGTTTAAATCATTTGAGCATTTGATATTTGGATTTGTTTCGTATTTCGATATTCGGATTTAGAATTTATCACACACCGAATGTGCATAACATTAACTCTTATAGGGTTGAATCAGTGCCGGGCCATTTGGACTCGGGTATCTACGTTTTTAGCGCCGCGCTTTTGGCCCTGCAAGGCCTGCTGCAGCAACCGAGCGATCATGCATCACCTTCCCGGCGTCCTTTACGGCACCTTGAAGCGCGCAACATGATAAAGATTATCGGCATAGACCCTGGTTTATCTGCAACCGGTATAGGAGTTGTCACAGGCAAAGGACTTTTGGTTCATGCCTATTCATATGGCACCATTCATACCTCAAAAGATATCACTTTGCCGCATCGCCTCGACAAAATCTATTCAAAACTCACAGAAATCCTGCAGAAAGAACATCCCGACCACATGGTGGTCGAAGATGTGTTTTCTTTGAACAATTACCCCAAATCGGGAATTCTGCTGGGGAAGGTGACGGGGGTTTTGTTGCTGGCAGGATTCAAGGCCGGTGTTTCCGTATCTGAAGTGGCGGTCAGGGAAGCAAAAAAGGTGTTGACCGGTAACGGGCGTGCAACGAAACAACAGCTCGAGAAAGCGGTCCGCAAGAAATTGAATCTGATTGACCCCATAAAACCCTATCATGCATCAGATGCATTAGGATTGGCGCTGATTGGGTTATATCGGTATGGGTAGGAAGGACAAGAGGGTTCGAGGGTCCAAGGGAAGATACAAGGGTTGGAGGGTGGCTGACAGCTATCAGCGATAGGCACCTAATAGCCTACAGTCTAAACCGCTAAATTCAGGTTAAAGTTATTCCCAGCTCCATGTAGCGCAGGTCTTTAGACCTGAAACAACGGTGTACGAGCAGAGCTGAAGCTCTGGGCTACATCATTAAGCTAACAGTAACTCAACAAACCCAGTGAATACAATGAACTCAAAGAACACAGACACAGGCATATCATGATCGGATATATGGAAGGCACCCTCATGCGCAAGGATGAAGATCACATCCTGCTCCTGGCCAATCATATCGGATATGAAATACTACTTCCGGTGGTGGTCATGCGATCATTGAAAGGCTCCCAGGTGGGAGATATGATTTCACTGTACATTTACCACCAGCAGACGGAACGTCAACCAAAACCGGTATTGATCGGCTTCAACCTGGAAGTGGAAAAGGAATTTTTTCAGCACTTCATTTCTGTGGAAGCCATCGGTCCTCTCAAAGCGGCCAGGGCGCTTACCCGACCGATTCGGGAAATTGCAAGTGCCATCGAATCAAAGGATGTCGGTCGGCTCAAAGAACTGAAAGGAATCGGTATCCGTACCGCCCAGAAAATTATCGCTTCCCTGGAGGGGAAGATGGGAAAATTTGCCCTGATGCGTGAAGACGAGAAACAGGATCTGCCCGAAATTGAAGACCTGGAAAAGCAGGTCATGGATGTGCTTGTGAAGCAGTTGGGACATAAAATGACAGATGCCAGAGAAATGGTGGTGGAGGCGGTCAAACAGGGCCCGGCATATACAACGGCCGAGGAGTTGTTCGATGCCGTGTATCATATACAAAAGAAAAGCTCGACAAATTGAGCTTTTCTTTTGGGGCTTTGCCCCAACGGAAAAATGGAATACTGGAATTTTGGAATGATGGGTTAGCGAATATAACCTGAACTGAGCGATTTTTCCCGAAGAGCTGTGCCGAAATCTTGATGGAGAAGGGTTCGCAAAAAACACAGGCATACCCGTGGATCTGTCGAGGCTTTTTGCGAACCCTCGATTCGCAAGAGGTCGGTGCAGATCGAGATAAAAATCGCTTAGTTCAGGTATAAGTCTCTTTGTAAAAAGTGCAGCTTTTATCGATTATCATAAAAGGTGGAAGCATTCCGCTTTTCAAACCCAATCTTCCAGTTTTCCAATATTTCATGTAGGCGAATCAAAGGATAGCTCTAACAAACTAAAATATTTAATGAGTTATCGAATTCACAGGACAGTATAACATGACCGATAATTTCAAAAGCGGCACCATCGGACCCCAGGAAATCATTTCAGGTGATTACCTTCCTTGCGATGAGGAAAATGAAATATTGTCGCTTCGGCCGGCCAGACTATCCGAATACATCGGCCAGGGCGAGATTGTAGAAACATTGAAGATTGCCATCGAGGCGGCCACCAGGCGCCGGGAGCCCATCGACCATGTTCTGTTCCACGGCCCCCCCGGACTTGGGAAGACAACCCTTGCACATATTATCGCCAACGAGATGGGGGGCAAGTTGACCACGACATCGGGTCCGGCCCTTGAAAAAGGGGGGGATCTCATCGGTATGCTGACACATCTCGAAGAAGGCGATATCTTGTTCATCGATGAGATCCACCGTACACCCAAGTCAGTGGAAGAATTGCTCTACCCGGCCATGGAGGACTTTGCCATTGATTTTGTGTTTGACAAGGGTATCCATGCCAGGAGCCATCGATACCGCCTGAATCGATTCACCATCGTGGGTGCTACGACACGTGCAGGGCTTCTTTCCTCTCCGCTGAGGGATCGTTTTGGCATTTTCCGGAATCTTGATTTCTACGATGAACGGGAACTGGTTCAGATTTCAACACGATCCGCAAAGCTGTTGGATATCCAAATGGATAAAGCTGCCGCAAAGGAACTTTCCAAACGCTCCAGGGGAACGCCCAGAATTGTCAACCGTCTACTCAAGCGAGTCAGGGATTATGCCCAGGTACGGGCTGACGGTGTCATCACACTCGATACCGTAGAGGCGGCGTTGTCTCTGGAAGGGGTTGATGCCAAAGGACTGACAAAGTTGGACCGGAAGTATTTGAAGACGATCATCGATTTTTACCACGGAGGGCCTGTCGGTATCGAGGCCATTGCCGCAACCCTGCAGGAGGAGAGTGATACCCTGGTGGATGTGGTTGAGCCGTTTCTTCTTAAAACAGGGCTGCTCATCAGGACCTCATCGGGTCGCAAGGCTTCCGAGGCTGCCTTCCGGCATCTGGGACTCAAAATCGATCGACAACAGACGCTTTTTTAGATAGCTTTGAGCGTTAAGCATTAAGCTGAAAGCGGCTTAGAGCTTAATGCTAAATGCTTATGGCTAAAGGTTTCAAGTTTATATGAAAAAATTTAAACCTGAACATTATTCATACAAGGAAACCCGTTGGCACCTGTTGAGAATTGGGAAAAACGGCAGCCTAAGGCCGTTTGTTCATTTCAGAGGATTGGTGATGATTGTGGCAGGTTTGATCTTCGTCATGGCAGGTGCCATTGGATGGCTTCTGGTGGCATGGCTGGATGCCAAGGGGACGCTGACGGCATCCCAGGAGAGTGTTTCCAGGCAGACCCGAGCCATTGAATTAATCCGCCATAAAAAAGATAGCGCCCTGGCTAGACTGGCTATTGCGGAGTCAAAACTGAAAGTAGTTGTTTCCGGCCCTCCAACGGAAAAACAAAGTGAACTCCCGACGTTGAAAGAAGGAGAGAAAGCACCGATTAAAACAGTGACCGGTTCCGGCGATACCCCCCAAGCACCTCCGGAAAAAGTACCGGCAGGGACCATCAAGGCGTCTGGAGCGTCTCCGGTGTCCAGCGGCGCCGACATGGATGTTGTTATCGAAAAGGTTACCGCGGATAACCTTTTCATCTGTGCCAGCCCTGACGATACAACGTTGAATATCGAGTTCAAGGTTATCAACATGGGAGCTAGAAAACAGCCCGTATCCGGGCATGCGTTTGTGTTACTGAAAGATGCGTATGCCGAGCAAGACCGATGGCTGGTGGTTCCCCGTGCAATGCTGATGGATGGAAGACCTGCTCAATCAAGGGGACAGCGATTCCGAATTTACAATTACAGGACAATTAAATTCAAGGTTGCGCACGAAAACCCCGGGGTGTTTGAGCGGGCGACTATCTTTATCTTCAACGATACGGGTGAATTAATATTCGAGAGAGATTTTACTCTGGAACCCATTCATGCGTGTTCATAAAGGGAGATATGTATTGCAGCATCCACAAAAGAAACTATCCATCGTCGAAAAAGGACTGACCATTGAAGGTTTGGTATCGGTCAAGGGGCAGTTATTCATCAATGGTACGGTCAAGGGTACCCTTGTGGGCGATCATATCGTTATTACAGAGGAAGGTGTGGTCGAGGCAGAAACGCGGGCTTCTTTTATCACCATCGGGGGTATTTTCAGGGGACGGCTTACGGTATCCGGTAAATTGGTTCTCCTCTCGACCGGTGTCTGTTCCGGTATTATCGAGTGCCAAGATATGGAACTGGAACCAGGGGGTGTATTGAATGGAGAAATAAACTGCGGTCCGGTAGCTGAGAGTGCCCTATGTGAACGAAAATGAGGCAACAACCGGGAAGTGGTCGGAGTAATAGGCCCCCCCCACGTGATCCCTGACGACTGCGGCGTCTTCAGGTGTGATACCATCTGTATGAAGGATCCAGTCGATACAATCCTTGCCGGGTTTTCCGGAAAATCCATGATGGGTACCACACGGTGTGTCATCAAAGGTATTGTGAAAGAAGACATCCTGACCTTTCCCGGCAGCAAATTCATTTACAAAGATCCGGTAATGCGGCGAATCAAAGGGAGCGTTGAAATCACCCATGAGAACGGCAGGGACAGGGTCGGGGCGCTGTATGAGACGTTTCATGATGAGTCTGGCACTGAATGCCTGAACGGAAGAAGAAAAATCGAAATGGGTGTTGATACAGGTCAGCTTGCGTGACGTCCTCTGGAATGTGCCAATGGTGCACTGCCTGGGCCACTGACTATTGTGTAAACGGCTCGGTATGTCGGGCGTTTCGCTCAGGTAGAAATGTTCTATGTTTTGTACATCCCAGTCTTTTCGGAAAAAGATGATATTGTTCTGCCAGAAAGAGGGTGCGGGTTGTCGGCGGCCGATCAGTTCATAATCGCTGAGAATAGATGCAAGATCGTCGGCTTGAAAGTCATTGACCTCCTGGCATCCGATAAAATCCACCGGATATGCCCGAAACAACCCCGGTATCAGTTTTTTGCGATATTTCCAGGCATTGGGTCCATCGTCTGCCAGGCCGAAACGAAGGTTGAGAGTCATCACGGAGAAGTGATTGATATCGGGATGCATGATGGGATGGATATTAGGGGAAAAATAGTGGGGTGTCAAATAAATCCGAGGGTTCGAGGTTTCGAGGGTCCAAGGGTTCGAGGGTGATATTTGCCCTTTCGGGCGTCATTTGCACTTCGTGCGATATTTGTCCTTCGGACGACATTTGCGTTGCACGCGTCATTTATTGCTGCTTTCCGCTGATAGCTACGACAAATGACACGAAGTGAATGACAATTAATGACGCGTAGCAAATGACAATGTTTTCTCTCGAACCCTCGAACCCTGATTTATTAAAATTATTTCTTGACATCCTGAAAGATATGACTTAAATATCCTGATTCATTTTTAAAGATTTCGTGAAAGCGTTAACCATCGTTGAAAGGCGATGTCGCAGGGAGAATTGATGTGAAAAAGTATACGTATAGTGCAAAAAAAGAGGACAACAACGATAAGTGGTGGGTTGTTGATGCAGAGGGGCAGGTTCTTGGCCGATTGGCGTCCTCCATCGCAGCGCGCTTGAGAGGGAAACACAACCCGTTGTTTACACCCCATGTGGATACGGGGGATTCGGTTGTGGTCATCAATGCTGAGAAAATCGTGCTTACCGGCAGAAAATGGGATCAGAAAAACTATTACAGGCACAGTGGGTATATCGGTGGTCTCACAACCATTACCGCAAAGAAATTGCGGGATGATCGGCCTGAAGATCTGATCCGGTTTGCAGTGAAAGGGATGTTACCTAAAAACAGACTGGGTAGGGCGATGATCAAGAAATTAAAAGTGTATGCCGGCGGTGCACACCCTCATGAGGCCCAGCAACCTGAACCACTGGCATTCCAGTGATGTGCGTCTCTGCAAGGGTCGGCAGGCAATGAATCGATTAAACAAATCAATTAAATAACGAATATACAAGAGTTGAGGAAACCTATGGCAGAACAAAATGTATATTATGCAACCGGCAAACGTAAAACCTCTATCGCCCGGACATGGCTGGTACCGGGAACCGGTAAGATTACGGTTAATGACCGGCCTCTTGATGATTATTTCAAGGTGGGTACGGCCAAGATTATCATGCTGCAGCCCCTGTCACTTACCAATACGCAGGAGACCTACGATATAAGGGTGCGTGTGCTGGGTGGTGGCATTACCGGCCAGGCAGGTGCTATCCGCCATGGAATAACCAAAGCATTGCTCCAG
>Ga0190293_1000107_pt1 | contig 28644 bp, 22 predicted proteins | sample 48693001_MG_FD_161671 | JGI IMG/M metagenome (GOLD analysis project Ga0190293, IMG submission 161671) | Hydrothermal vent microbial mat bacterial communities from Southern Trench, Guaymas Basin, Mexico - 4869-30-0-1_MG | ecosystem: Environmental > Aquatic > Marine > Hydrothermal vents >...
GTGCTGCTGCCAAAGGCTCCGACGATCGAAAATCCCGAGACATCATCTATCGGTATCCAGTCAGGATTGAGCCAGCCGAATATTGCGATGAACTGCATGAGACTGGCAAAGACAAAGAAGATCATCACCGAGGTGATGACCTTCGGAATGTCCAGGATACGTCTGACTGCTGACAGAATGCGATCCCTTGAGCGGTAATAGCCCTTCAGAGTTCTGGAGCTGCCTGCGGCATCAGTTCCTCCGAGTTGCCTCCGGATAAGATCATTCACCTCCAGTTCATCAGGTGAAAGCGGAGTTCTGCTGAGAAGTCCTCTAAAAGCAAGATACATGGCGATGAAAATAAGATAGATAAGTGCTATGGTCGGCTGGAAGAAGTAATCGTTGTCTTTCGTTATGAACTTGCCCAGTTCGTCGATGAAGAGACCGAAACCGACTCCGCTGATGAAGGCGGCAAGCCTGCGGATTGACGGATTCCAGTACCGGAAGAGCATGACGAGAGCGATGAGCATCAGCAGTCCACCCCAGAGCATGTGAGAGATGTGCATAGAGCCAAAGGCTATCTGGGGGTATTTGGTCATCGCCAGGAATGCCCTGTTGATGAGTATTGTCACAACTGACATAACCATCAGGAGTTCGAGAAGATCCCCCGTATCGGTGTCTCTGACAACCCTGCGCTCGTTCTTAATTGATATCCCCCTGTTTGTTTAACAAATGCACTCCAGTTAATCGATTGCCTCGAAGAGCTTCACATAGTACTCCGGCGTTCGCATGAACGGATCATCACCTGGTTCGATAAACTCCGTCCCATCCGGAGTGACAAGGCATTCAGTGGAGTGAAGAAGTGCCCCGCCTGAATACCATCTGCGGGTTTCTATCTTCATTTCATCATTATTGCTGGTCGAACTGAAGAGGAATACGAGACCGCCACCTCTCTCGAATAGCAGCTCGTGATACTCGCTGTGAGCCGCATGCTGAGAGGTGTGGATTACCAGAAGCAGATTCTTTTCTCCATACTCTGTATTGAGGTCCCAGTAGAAGTCCGTCCGCTCGAAGTAATTGCCGACTGCCGGATAGGGGACATCTGTAGGATTGATGAGGACGGTAGTCGTGTAGAGAGCGTATTCCTCATCCATCATGGACTTCACTTCGGAGTAGTAGGCTCTGATATCCGAGACTCCTTCAGGTTCATCAGGCAAAGCGTATTCTGATGTTAGCAGAGGGATGAGCAGGATCAGTGCAAGTATCATGATCGCTCCTGTTCATGCAGATGCTGGTTTCTGCAGGCTAGATGCCAGTTCATTGAGCATATTGTTCAGGAGCCATCGTTGGTCCCTGGTTCAAATTCCATAATGCAATTCATAACCGATGGACTCAAACCTGAAAAGTCAAAAAATTAGGCCAGGCCTGGAATCGTGCGTTACGCACGAAATGAGACCCGGCCTGAGAATTGCTATGGTTTCTGCCGGCGTCATTCTGCATATCTTATCCTGTTGATACATCAGGAATGAACCTCGATCACTTGCATGGGAGTTCCGTTGATCAGATTCAGAATACTTCATGTCGATCTGTCCTCTCGCGGATTGCATATTGAGGAGCCTACCCCTGAGATCATGGCTGAGTGCATCGGCGGGAAGGGCCTTGCAGGGCATTACCTCCATCCACATGTCCGAAGGGAGTGGGACGACCCGGAACTGCCCCTTCTCTTCATGGCCGGTCCGCTGACCGGGACTTCTGCGCCGGCATCGGGCAGGATATGCATCATGTCCAGATCGCCGCTCACCGGAGCCATCTGCGACTGTTCGGTAGGCGGGTCGTTTGGCTGGCAGCTTCGAAGAGCAGGTCTCGGCGGTATCGTCGTAACCGGGAGGGCATCAGCCCCCACAGGTATCGAGATAAGCGATGGCAGCGTTTCTTTTTCAGATGCATCAGGACTTGCCGAAGCAGGAACTGATTTGCTACACAGGGATCTCAGAGATAGAGGGGCGGTTGCCTGCGTCGGCCCGGCTGCTTTTCATGGTGTAAGGTTCTCGTCCATCATGGTGGACGGGGTTTATGCGGCAGGGAGGGGCGGTCTCGGTCTCGTCATGGCTTCCCGCAACCTCAAGTACCTCACGGTGAAAGGGACGGGGAGCGTTCCTGCAGCTGATCCTGATGGACTCCGCGAGGCTGCAGAGGATATCCGCAGGCTTGTTGCAGCAGCTCCCGCACTGATGGGCGAGTATGGTCTCCGCAACTGCGGGACTGCCGCATGCTACGATCTGATGAGCTGGAACAGGATGATGCCAACGGCGAACTTCCGGAGGACTTTTTTCCTTCCTGCGGCGGGTATGAACTCCCATGCATTCTCTGAGAGGTGGAAGCCGCGCAGGGTTGGCTGCAAGGGGTGTCACATTCAATGCAAGAGGGTGGGGGAGGATGGAGTTCATCTGCCCGAATTCGAAACGATGTCGCACTTCAGTGCCCTGCTTATGAATACTGACCTCGATGCTGTCAGGGAGGCGAATACGATTTGCAACAGCATGGGCATGGACACCATTTCAGCAGGTGCCACACTTGCCTGCTACTCTGAGATAACCGGCGAGAAACTCACACCCTCCCGAATAACAGGGCTTCTGATGGATATAGCTCTCCAACGCGGAGAAGGCACCCTTCTCGGGCAGGGATCCCGCATTTACGCAGATGAGATGGGGCATCCCGACCGCTCGATGAGCGTGAAAGGAATGGAGCTGCCCGGATACGACCCGAGGGGGGCCATGGGCATGGCGCTGGGCTATGCAACCTCCACCAGAGGCGGGTGTCACCTGAGAGCTTACCCCATCAGTCACGAGATATTGAGAAAACCTGTGGCCACCGACAGGTTCAGCTTCGAGGGCAAGGCGAGGATAGTCAAGATAGCCGAGGACATGAATGCGGTTATCGATTCACTCACCGCATGCAAGTTCTTCTTCTTCGGCTGTTCCCTGGAGGAATATGCCGCCGCCTTCAGCGCGGTCACGGGATTGGATGTTTCCGCCCAGGACCTTCAGAGAACCGGCGAGCGGATCTACTTCCGGGAGAAGATGATGAACTCATCACTGGGCTTCAGTGCTCTGGATGATGATCTGCCTTCCAGGTTCTTCAGCGAGCCCGGGACTCACGGAGGAGGTATCGAGGTTGCCCCGGTGGACAGGGAGGAGTTCCTGGCTGCAAGGCAGCGCTACTACACAGTCAGGGGGCTCGACGACAGCGGCCTGCCGCTTGGAGAGAAGATCATCGAACTTGGGCTGGAGGAGCTGTCGTGAGAGGTCTTCTCGATAAGTATGCCGCCAAGCTGGTCACGGCCGGACTGGCCGAGCCTGGTGATCCACTGCTCGGAGGGCTGGACGCAGAGCTGGAGTGGAACAGGGAGGATGACGCTACTCCTGTCCTTGAAGAGGTGATAGGCGGGATGGGTATCAATTCCATCCTCTTCTCAAGACCTGCCGAGCCTTACAGAACCATCATCGAGCACCTTTGCCGCGGCGAAGTATCCTCGATTAGGCCACGCGATGCGGAGACCAGGACCTTTCTGCATGATCTGCCGGTCGTTCGCGAACTGGCGGCTGGACCTCTGCTTGAGAAGCTGAGGATCCGGAAGAGCGTCATCGTACCGGGGCGAGGTATCGTAACCTGGGGAACCGTCAGTCCTGAACAGGCTTTCATCTTCTTCAGTTCGGTCTGCTTCGCGTGCTTCGTCAAATTCTTTTCCGATCTGCTGGAAGAGCGAAGACAGGGAGGGCTCTCCTCTCTCTCCAGAACTGTGCTGGCGAGGGTTCTGGAGTACCTTCCGGAGTATCCTGCAGATGTGCCGCCGCTCATGAGCGGTCCATTCGGGAAGGAAGAGGATGTCTACGCTGCGGTTGCCCAGGCCGGCAGGTTAACGGTGGAAAATGGACTTGTGGATTCATTTTTCGGGAATGTCTCTCTGAAGTGGAGGAATACTCTCTACATCAGTCAGACCACATCCTCACTGGATGAACTCGAGGGCTGCATTGTGCCCTGTCCTCTGGACGGCTCATCCTGTGTTGGCATCACTGCTTCCAGCGAACTCGGTGCTCATAAGGAGACGCTTTCCCGAACCGGAGCGGATGCAGTGCTGCATAGTCATCCACGGTTTTCGGTGATAATGTCGATGGACTGCGCCGAGGATTGTCCCGACAGGGGATACTGTCATATCAGGTGCTCGTGGAAGAGAGGTGTGTGCGGAGTACCGGTAGTACCTGGAGAGGTCGGTGCAGGTCCGACCGGTCTGTGCAATACGCTTCCGGCTGCGATGGAAGACTCCAACGCAGTAATTGTCTGGGGACATGGACTCTTCACCCGCTCCATTGGAGACCTGAACGGAGCCTTCCGCAGACTGCTTCATATCGAGGGGGAATGCAGGGATCTCTGCATCAGCATGCTCATGGAGGATCACTGAGATCCAGCACCACCTGCAGATCGCTGTGCAGATCGTGCCGCTTCAGTACTGGACAGGAACTGGATTCTCTGTTAGTTAGTTAGCCTATGAAAGACAAACTCAGTATTGAGGGATGGAGCAGTATGGGGCTTGATCCGCTGACCGGTCTGCATGACAGGTCATACATCGAGAGGGTTGAAGAGGAATTCAGCGAGCGCATGCAGCCGTGGTCGCTCATCATGCTGGATGTGGATCACTTCAAGCTGATCAACGATATCTACGGGCATCTTGAGGGTGACAAGGTTCTCCGTCAGACGGCCCTGTCTATCCAGATCAACCTGAAGAGAACTGATATCGCGATTCGATTCGGCGGAGACGAGTTCATGATAGTTCTTCCCGAGACGAGCGGTGAGGGCGCTCTGAACCTGGCTGAGCGCCTGATGGATGAGATACGCAAGAGCAGCTTTCCCTCGGGCATACGCGTCAGTCTCTCAATGGGAATAAGTCAGAGCAGGGAATCGGACAGCTCCGTTCTGGATGTGGTCTCAAGGGCTGACAAGGCACTATACAGGGCCAAGGAGTCAGGGAGAGGGCGTTTCTATTTCTTCACAGAGGATGTCGTCGAAGCCGAGATCCTCGATATCAACTTCTCGCATATGGTCGGCCGCAGATCTGAGTTGCAGAAGATCAGGCAGCTTCTGGAGGAATCCGTAACTGATTCCACCAGGTTTGCTCTGCTCACAGGTGAAACAGGTGTGGGCAAGACCAGACTGGTTGACGAGATACTGAACTACTGCAACTTCATGAAGGTGCTTGTAGTTCGGAACTCCGCTTCTGAGCATGCCAGACATCAGCCCTATGATCTTCTCGTAGAACCTGTAAGACAGGCTCTCGCTCAACTCACTGATAGAGAACTGGAAACGGTGAAGAGGCGGGTTGAGCCCGTGCATCCGGCCACTATCGAGCTTTTTCCCCAGGTGAAGGCATCCGTGATGGATGACACCATGTACTTCAGGGAGGAGCGGCTCAGATTTAGGATATTCCAGGATGTCGCCCTCCTGGTTGCGGCGGTATCCGCCATGAGACCTTTGACCATCATTCTTGATGATCTGCAGTGGATATCCGAACCGGACCTCGGGATACTTTCCTTTGTGGCCAGGAATACCGCAGATGCTCATGTCTTCTACCTCTGCATTATGCGGAGGGATAGTGTTGACGATTCCATCTATGGCAGGCTCTGCTCCATAAAATCCTCTCTACCGCTCCTCCATCTCGACATCAGGAAGCTGACCCCCCAGGAAGCCAGAAACATGATTCTCTTCGCGCTCAAGGATCCCAACGTGCCGGATGAGCTGCAGAGCTTCCTGATCGCCCAGAGCGGAGGTAACCCGCTCTTCCTGAGGGAGATGATCACTTCATTTGTCTCCTCGGGGTACATATCCATGGATAAATCGGGTGAAATGATCTACCAGCTTCCCGACCATCCGATCATCCCGGATAGTCTGGGGGAGGTTATCACCTCAAGACTTGGAATGGTGAATGAGGATGCCAGGGATCTGCTGAAGATAGCCTCACTATCATCCGACAATATGCCCATGGATCTTCTCGAGGATATGATCGGCGGTGATTCCATTCAGCTTGCCCGCAGAATAGACTCCTGCATCAAGGCTGATCTGCTGGAGGAAGTTAGAGGGGGAAGGGGAGAACTCGGTTACAGATTTACCCACGGCGCTGTAAGGGAGTTCCTTGCAGCGGAACTCCCGGATACTCTTAAACTTAATTACCACAAGCGGATGGCCTCCTACTTCGAGGAGCTTTACAGGGAGGGTAGAGAGGAGCTTCTTACAACTGTCGCATACCATTACGTAAGAAGTCATGATAATGCCAGCGCGGCTGAATATGCTCTCATGGCCGGGAGACAGGCCTTCTCAAGAGCCGCCAACAAGGATGCTCTCAACTGGTACATGGAATTCCTCGATAAGGCAGGGGACAGGCTTCATGATGATGGTATGATGTTTGAGATAAAGCTCAATATGGGCAGCCTCTACTCTCTCACGGGGGAAGTTACTCTTGGGGACGAGAATCTCAGACAGGCGCTTGATCTGGCCGGTTCTCCCGAGCAGGAGGCATCCGTCCACTTCCGAATCGGCAAGAACCTTCACAGGGCCAGCGAGTACCCGCAGGCTCTGGCAAGTTTCAGCAGGGCCGTGAGACTTGTTGAAGAGAGCGGCGCATCGGATCCAGCTGTAATCGGGATTGCTATTGAGTCCATGATCGCCATCTCATTCATCAATCGTCTCCGAGCTGACTACAGCGCGGCCCAGAGTGTTCTGGATACAGCCAGAGCTCTGCTCGATGAGCTTGGTGAGGAAGTTCGCGAGGATCTCTGGGCACTCTATTACACGAGACAGGCAGACCTTGTAGGCGATCTTGATTCAGACCAGGAAGCGCTGGACCTGTACATGAAGGCGCTTACCCTGTGCAGGAAGATGGGCGATATCTATGATGAGACGGTAGTTCTCAACAACATGCACTCCATCTACTCCTCCTCCGGAGATTACGGGAGAGCCCTGGAGACTCTCGAGGAGACCGTTAAGCTGAACCGCACTCTTGATGACAGGCTCGGTCTCGCCATTGCCTACTTCAATATCGCAGAGCATCATCAGATGATCAACATGCTGCAGCTTGCACGGGAGTATTACGACAAATACCAGGAGATCAATTCCGATATCGGGAATACTCTTGGAGTCGGATACGGGAATTGGGGGCTGGGTCACCTTTCCCTGCTGAAGGGAGATCTGGAGGAGTCAGAAGCCTGTTTCTGCCGGGCGCTCGATACTTTCATCGAACTCGGATGCGAGGAGATGATTGCCGGCTGCCGGATAGCACTGGCTCAGATAATGGTCAAGACGGAAAGAAGTTCTGAAGCCGCTGAGCTTCTGAAGCTTCTCGGAAATGGTCCTTTCACTTCAGGCACAGCGAATGATATCCTGTATGTCACAGCTCTGGTTCAGATGTCTTCTGCTCGCGATGGTGATAATGATGCCCTCGAAAGCGCCGTTCGGCTCTTTAGTGAATCGCTCTCCTCGGGAGAGGACCTGAACTCTGTGGAGATCGCCCTGCGAACGATGGGTCTGGCAACCGCGCTTCAAAGACTGGGAAGAAGTACTGAGTCCGATGAAGCACTGCGGGATGGAAGTGCGCAGATGTCAGGAAGATTGAAAGCGATCAGATCATATTCAGTTCGAAACAGTATACTGACAAGGTCCGAGATAGCCGCTCTGAAAACCATGCTTGAGGAGAGGGGAATAGATCCTCCCGGGGCAGATCTTTCATCTTCAAGAGACTGATATTTAGCCCACAAGACTCTTTGATGAATCTGGACTTGTGTTACTGCTGAATCATCTCCGACATCTTCAATTTGTTACATGAACCGCCGTGATGCGGAACCGTTTACCTGGTGGTGTGTGGGACGGCGGGAGTGACCCCGCCTCCCACCCGATACTTGAATTCACGCTGAGATCAAGCGGAATGGATCTCAGAATGTTATGTTAGCCGCTCTTAAACCATTCTTTCATGTATTGCACCGGGAGGCCAAGGTAATGTACACGCAGGAGCTCAGAGAATTGCTCAAAGCAGGACTTGAGAAGACTGAGGCTAGTGGTACTTTCAAGAAGGAGAGAGTCATCACCTCCAGGCAGGGGACCAGCATCAGGGTCTCGGGGGGGAAGGAAGTCCTCAATTTCTGTGCAAACAACTACCTTGGGCTTTCAGGGGATCAGCGGCTCATTGACAGGGCTGTTTCAATCCTCACTGAACGCGGGTACGGCCTTTCGTCAGTGCGCTTCATCTGCGGAACACAGGATATTCACAGGGAGCTCGAAAAGAAGATATCCGCATTCCTCGGCAAAGAGGACACGATTCTCTATTCAAGCTGCTTCGATGCAAATGGCGGACTATTCGAACCACTCCTGACCAACGAAGATGCCATCATCTCAGATCAGCTGAACCACGCTTCCATCATCGATGGAGTGCGGCTCTGCAAGGCACGACGATACCGGTACGCTCATGCTGACCTTGAGGATCTTGAGGCGGTTCTCATTCATGCAAGGGGAGCACGTATCAAGGCGATAATCACGGACGGGGTCTTCTCCATGGATGGCGAGATCGCGCCTCTGCCGGGCATCTGCGAACTGGCAGAGAAGCACGGGGCGCTGCTGATAGTAGATGATTCCCATGCTACAGGCTTCATCGGAGAACATGGCAGAGGAACCATCGAGTACCATGATGTCACTGATAGAGTGGATATCGTCACATCTACTCTTGGCAAAGCCCTCGGGGGTGCATCCGGAGGTTTTACTTCGGGACCTTCCGAGGCGATAGAGACTCTTCGGCAGCGCTCAAGGCCGTACCTCTTCTCCAATACACTTGCTCCGGTTATTGCCGGGACAACCCTGGCGGTACTCGACCTGATAGAGAACTCCAGCAGAGAGAGGGACAGGCTCAGAGAGAACCAGCGCCGCTTCCGAAACCTGATGATGGAGGCTGGCTTCAGGATACATCCGGGGGATCACCCGATCGTACCGGTCATGTTCGGACACCTGCCTGACGATGCATCACTGGCGCAGCGTTTTGCTGACCATCTGCTTGATGAGGGAATTTACGTCATCGGCTTCTTCTATCCCGTGGTTCCCAGGGGAGAATCGAGAATAAGGGTCCAGCTCTCTGCAGCTCATACCGCAGAGCAGATAGAGCGCTGCGTTGAAGCTTTTACTAAGGTGGGCCGCTCGCTCGGTGTACTTGGCACCACCTCTTGACAGGAAGCGTCTCTATAATAGAATGTACCCGTTATGAGTAAGGATAATAGAGGTATAGCTGAGTTCCTTTTCGGCAGGATACGCAGAGAGCTGCTTTCACTCTTTCTGCTGAATCCCAGCCGATCGTTCTATCTTCTCGAGCTGGTCGATATTCTGAGGACCGGTAGAGGAGGGGTTCAGAGAGAGCTGGCCAATCTTACCGCTGCCGGCATCATTACTAAAGAGAAATCCGGTGTGAGAACCTATTTCAGGGTAGATTCCGGATGCAGGGGATTCGAAGAGCTTCTGGCGCTGGTGCTCTCATCCAGAGAGCTGGATCCCATCCTCCTGGAAGCGATCGAAACTGCCTGTCCCGATGCCGCAGCAGCCGTCCGTTCAGGCGAGGCTGCCCCGCGCACAGATTCTCTGGAACTCGAACTCGTCATTCTCGGTGAGGCCGATACTGAGATCCTGAGAGCTGAACTTGACAGGGTGGAGCTTCTCACTGGAATGACCATCCGCGCGAAGGTGTTCCCATCTGATGGACCACTCCCGGCGGGAGCTGGTCATATCCAGACATGGGCTGAACCAGACAATGGTATTCTTCTGACGGGAAGACGGAACGCCTTCCTGAGGGAATACGAGCCTGAATCGGAGACCTCACCGCAGAAGGACCTATTCTCATCCTTCGGAGTTGACTGGTGAGGCCGCTGCTCTCTTGACCTTCAGGCGTGATCTTCAGTTCTATCGATTCTCGGCATACGGATTTCTGAAGAACCTGCGGTTCTTCGAACCATTCATCATACTTTACTTCCGTGAGGCCGGTTTCTCCTTTCTGGAGATAGGGATGCTCTTCGCCATTCGGGAGCTCTCAACGCTCGTGCTGGAAGTTCCTACCGGTTTCGTGGCTGATCTTCGGGGCCGCAAGCTCTCCATGGTTTTTTCAATGTGTTCTTACATAGTGAGTTTTGCGATCCTCTTCTTCAATCCGGGAATAAAAGCTGCCGCGCTCGCGATGGCTGTGTTCGGCCTCGGTGAAGCATTCAGAACCGGTACACACAAGGCCATGATACTGGAATACCTCAAGCGGACAGGGCAATCTGAATGGAAGGTGGATTACTACGGTGCCACAAGGGCGGCGTCTCAGCTGGGTTCCGCAGTCAATGCACTGCTTGCCGCGGCACTCGTGTTCTTCACAGGCAGCTTCAGGTACATCTTTCCGGCCGCGGCACTGCCGTGTATCCTGAATCTCATAAACCTTGCGACATATCCATCGTGGCTCAACGGAACCAATGATCCCACCGTGAGGGAGCGTCCTGGATTTATGGACGTATTCCGGCTCTTCACCTCCATATTCAGACTTCCACATGCCCGGAGGGCGATTGTGAACTCCGCTGTGTTCGATGGTCTCTTCAAGGTTATCAAGGAGTACCTTCAGCCAATCCTGCAGGCTCTGGCCCTCGGATTGCCGGTACTGCTTGCGATGGAGGTTGACAGCCGCACTGCGATAGTCGTCGGCCTCGTATACTTCCTGATTTATCTTGGAGCCAGCGTAGCCTCTCGCATGTCCGGACGCTTCAGCAGGAGGACATCCGGGATAGTATCAGCATCCAATATCACATGGATAGTAGGTTCCGGCCTGATAGTCGGGGCAGGACTGATGGCGGAGCTTGGGCTCTTTGCAGGTGCAGCCGGTCTCTTCCTTCTGCTCTTCAGCCTGCAGAACCTCAGGAGACCGATGTGCGTTGCATACATCAGTGAAACAGTCCCTGCCAGAGTGATGGCGTCTGGACTCTCCGTGGAATCCCTGGTAAAGATGCTGGTTATGACATTACTTGCGCCAATCTGCGGACTCGCGGCGGACAACCTCGGTATTGGACCAACGGTTGCCATAGTCGGAGCGCTGATGACACTTCTGTACATCCCGCTGAAACTCTGCGCTGTGTCCAGTAATAATCAGGCAGCGGAATAGATCTATTTTCTGTCGGGAGTTTCTTCGAGGAAGAACTCGATATCGTCTGCTCCAGCACCGATCTCACGCTTGAGAACCATTATCGAGCTGCCCAGGCAACCGCCGAGAGTAGCTACATACCATCCGGCTTTCTGCCTGTCCGCAATGATCTCAGAGACTTTACCCCGGAGACTCCAGAATATCTGAACGATCTCGTGCTCGTATTTCTTGCCGTTGTCGACCAGGACGAGTACGTTGCTTCCCGATATCTCACCGAGTGCCGCGACACTCCAACCCTCTTTCTCTCGTTTCTCAACAACCTTCTTCAGCGTTCCGGCGCTTTTCCAGGATGCCGGTATCATCATGTGTCTCAAATGACTGCCCTCCATGTTAAGCTGCCGGGGCGAGAAAAACCCCGATACTGGAATATTACAATTACCGGGGGTCAGAATAACCCCTGAACCGCCCGTTTCATCCGCGTCTCCGCACATCTCTCACATAGAGCTATCTTAATTGAACGAGTTCCTGGAGGCTACCTGATATAACCAAGGTCCCGCAGTGTTCTTTCCATGCTTTCCACGAATGGGACGAGATCAGGTATGCCGACAGGAGATGTCAGCCAGTAAAGCTCCAGTTCCTCCATGAGATCAGTTGATGGTGTACGCGGAGCATACTCCTTCGGGTCTTCAGACAGATCGTACTCCATGGCGATACCCTCTGATGGATTACCGATGATCTTCATCTCACCCGAAAGGACAGCACCGAGATCCACCGGTTCCCAGACCAGATTGCTCGATGGGATGACCCTGTCCTCTAGTGAGTGTTCTGCGAAGAGGTCCACTCCTGCTGCCAGCGGCGGGAGCTCAATATCGCATAGCGTCAGGATTGTGGGTAGGATATCGATCTGGGCTGCTGGAACATCGGTCGCTGCAGTTCCGTGATCGGTATAACCCGATATGATGAGCGGGACCTGGAGGAGTTCCTGGAACATCGTATGCCCGTGACCGACCTCGCCATGATCGAGGAATTCCTCACCATGATCTCCGATCACGATGACCACCGTCTCTGTCATGGCTCCCCTTTTGCGGAGTTCGGAGAGGAGGACTCCCACCTCATTATCAGTGAAGGCAAGCTCTCCGTCATAGAGATCTATCAGGTTAGCCAATCCTTCAGGATCCAGTACTGCGTTGCCCCTGTTCACTTCCATAACATCATCCCTGCCGCCCCATGAAGCATTGTAAGGACCATCATAGGTCGGGGATGCGAACAGGGTGTCCCAGGGAGAAGGTGGTGAATAGGGGAGATGAGGGTCGAAAAAATGAACTGCGATGAACCAGGGATCTCCCTGACTCCTCTCCTCGTCGAACCAGGACAGCAGGTCCGTAACCGTATCGGCCGCATTCCTCGTACTGGCTTCGCCTACGAAACCCATGCAGTCGAAGTGGTCGAACCCCCTGTGGAAGCCGAAGTCTTCATTCATGAATATGACATTAAAGAATGCTGCAGTCTGATACCCCTGATCATGAAGTATCCTTGGTAGGTAAGGGAGGGAGGGATCAATGCCGTAGAAGCTGCCCTCACGCCAGCCTGCTCTGTGCGAACGCTGATCAAGTCCGGTCAGGATGGTTGTCATTGCGGGCAAGGTCCAGCTACTCTGACTCTGGGCTGAGGAGCAGTTGAATCCGGATGCTGCCAGACTGTCGAGTACCGGTGTAGTGTTCCTGCTGTATCCGTTGCAGGAAAGATGATCAGCTCTGATAGTGTCGATGAGGACCAGGAGAATATTGGGCATCTGTTCCGGACTTCCAGCGGGAGCTCCGCAGGAGATAAGGATAAGAAGACTGCCGAGCAGTATCCTGTAGATCATGCCGTTAATCATCCTCAAGCGCTCTTCTACTTGTTTTCAGGGCACAGAGGTGACCGCACATCGAGCAGACATCATCATCATCAGGGAGTGCCTGACCGCGTTCTCTTCTCGCTGTGACCGGATCGATCGAAAGTCGGTACTGCTCTTCCCAGTCGAAATTGTACCTAGCTGCTGCCATCGCATCATCCCTGTCTCTGGCGCCGGGAGTTCCCCTGGCCACATCGGCTGCATGTGCTGCGATCCTTGCTGTGATGACGCCATCCCTCACGTCATCGACATCAGGGAGCCTCAGGTGTTCAGCCGGCGTTACGTAACAGAGGAAATCCGCTCCATACCATGCTGCCAGAGCGCCTCCGATAGCGGATGTGATGTGATCGTATCCTGGTGCTATGTCGGTGACAATGGGTCCGAGAACATAGAAAGGAGCGCCTCCACAGAGACTCTTCTGCATCCGTATGTTCTCTTCGATGCGATCCAGCGGTACGTGCCCTGGCCCCTCGATCATTACCTGGACACCGGCAGCCAGCGATCGTTTCTGGAGTTCGCCGAGAGTGATAAGCTCCTCGATCTGACCTCTGTCTGATGCGTCTGAAATACAGCCCGGTCTAAGTCCGTCACCAAGCGAGAATGTGACATCATGTACTCGGAGGATATCGATGAGCTTGTCGAAACCGCTGTAGAGCGGGTTCTCCTTACCGTGAGCATCCATCCATTCAGCAAGGAGAGAACCGCCGCGGGAGACAATACCCAGCTTCCTGCCCTGTGAATGAAGGAGATCAACCGCTCTCCGGGTGACTCCGCAGTGAAGTGTAAGATAGTCGACACCGGTCCTGCAGTGATCCTCGACTGCGCTGAAGAACTGATCTTCCTCTATATCAGCGGCTTTACCGCCACTTCTGAGTACTTCTCCGAATACCTGGTATAAGGGAACTGTTCCTATCGGGACCGGGCTTCTTCCAACAATATTCCTGAGTATCTCCCGCCAGGCAGGTCCGGTTGAGAGATCCATGACTGTATCCGCGCCGCATGCGACCGCAACCTTGAGCTTCTCCAGTTCCATTTCCATCGATTCCAAGTCGGCGGAACTGCCGATATTGGCGTTGGTCTTGACTGTCATTCGCCGACCAATGGCGCATGGTCTGGTGATATCTCTGCCGCTGTTGGCCGGGATGACAACTGTGCCGTCCGCCAGCCCCTTCATGATATCTTCCAGAGGGGCGGTTTCCCGCTCTGCGGCAAGTTTGACAACAGGTGCGGCTATGCCGCTCCTGGCCTCTTCGATAATTGTTCTACTGTTATTTTTCATACTGACTTTTCATTCCCTCCGCCGGCACTAACCGGATCAGGTTCCAAGGGTATGCTCTCAGCCCAACGCGGGGCACCCCCATTCAGTGTAACATACAGCACTGTGTGGATGGGCGGGACTCTTCCTCTACTGTCTTGTCGTCCCTCTTTGATTATGCTTCACTAGCGTGCATTTTGCATAAAATATCAGAGCTGCATGCCTTCATGGGACTCAGAAAGGAAAGCGGGGAGTAAATGTCGAACGATAACGAGGACCTGGTAGTTGTTCTTGAAGCTACATCCGAGATGGAAGCGCTTTCGATCCAGTCGTTTCTCGAAAGCAGTGACGTCGAAGCAGCCCTGAAGAGCAGGCAGATACCGATGTTCAACGGGGTTGCTACTGCATTGAACCCGGTATGGGGCTATGTGCTGGTGATGAGTTCGGACAAGGAGAAGGCTGAACTGCTCATTAAGGATTACCTGGAGAATCTCGACAAGCCGGAAAAGGGAGATTGATGGGAGGAGTGAAATGTTCGTTCTTCTTCTACTGAGCGGACTCATCGGAGGTGCTTCTGACTGGGTGCTTGCTCCTGAGGAACCCGATCAGTTCGAGGTCGGATTCGTAATGGCTGAGGATCCGGTTGCACTTCTTCTCTTCATTGCCAGGACCGGCTGGGTACCCGATGGTGTACATCCTGATTCCCTCGCCATGGAGATCATCAGGACGGATCCTTCCAGTGCCCGGACCGCTGCATGGGCTGCCAGAACTGCGGGGTATCCCCTGAGGACCGATATGACACCGATCCCGCTTGAATTTGGTGATGTGACGCTCATTCCCAGTCTGGAGGAGGCCGTCCGATCACCCCTGCTGATCGATGCTGCACTCAGACGGATGCTCCACGCATATGCGGAAGGCGGGGAACCGGACAGCATCCCGGACATGGTTGCTCTTATTGCTTCCTCCTGGGGCTTTATGTCATTCGAGAGCCGGGGGCTGGCACTGGAGGCGCTTGGAAAGGCTGGCGTTGATATCAGCGGCGATATCTCACTCGATGAACTCCTTCAGGCTGGACTCAGGGCATCAGCAAGATATTTCAGTGAGATCGATGTGGATCACTCCTATCCCATCGCTGGCGAATGCCTCCCGCTGGACCGCGTCTACATCGCCTCATGTGCTCCCGATGATGAGACTGAATTCTTCCTGACCGATCCACTATGGGCTGTCAGGTACACGGCAGCTGGAGCCTGCACCGCCTCTGCTCTTGCTCCTCTGCTGATGGACGCTGTCCCTTATGTGGCTCTCAGAGCAGCTGAGCTGAGAAGTGCCGCAGGATTCCAGGATGGGCGTCAGGTTATAAGGGAGATGGCTCTTACTCCGGGGCCCGTTGGTCATCAGGCCGCTGCATTGCTCGGAATTGAAGACTCACTTCTTCTCACAGACCTGATGGGGCATCCCGAGCCGGCAAGAAGGGCTGCTGCCCAGTCTGCGTGGCTGGCGGATTCAATTGATGTCAGGCTTGAAGTTGCCCGGAAATGGCTTACTGATCCCTACTGGATAATACCAGTGTCCTGGGTCTGGCATCTCACGGAAACCGGTGACTCACTTGCCGCGGAAGAGGGCATCATTGTACTGCTGGCCGATCAGGAAAACTACTCCGATCCGGAGGCGGTCGTCTTCTACGCCGATATGCTCCGAAGTGATCTCAGAAATGAAGAAGATGATATCCAGTCTCCTGAGCTGTCGAGGGAATGGACTTCCTTCGAACTGCCATTCGATCCGAAGGAAATTTCGGCCGATACGGCGGTCATTATGACGGATGAGGGTCCGATTGAGATCGAGCTCTGGAATGAGACCGCTCCTGTCACCGCTGCGGCCTTCGCATATCTTGCCGGGACTGGATTCTACGATGGGATTGCATTCCACAGGGTCATTCCTGGATTTGTAGCCCAGGCGGGATGTCCCGAGGGAGCGGGAACAGGTGGGCCGGGTTTTGAACTCCCTGCTGAACCCTCGCTGAGAAGCTTTCAGAGGGGAGTTGTCGGCATGGCTGACTCTGGTCTTAACACCGGGGGAAGCCAGTTCTTCATTATGCTCGATTCCCATGGCAGACTGGATGGCAGATATACGGCATTCGGGAGGGTTACTGATGCTTCGCAGCTCGACTGCATAACAGTCGGCACCGTGATAAGGAGTGTAACACTGAGGTAGTTCGCCCTGACTGATATCATCTTGCTTCTGTTATGACGTTTGGCTAGCTTCGGCACTGTATTTTTATATAGACGTTTTCGAAAGGGTTGAAATGAGCGGAGAGATAAAGAGGGTACTTGTTACCGGCGCTCTCGGACAGATCGGCTCCGAACTGACCGTTGAACTCAGAAGCAGATATGGTGCGGACAATGTGGTTGCCTCAGACATCCGGCCAGCGGATGACAATCCCGTTGTTCATGGCGGACCGTGGAGCCAGCTTGATGTCACCGACCCCGAGGCCATCGTGAAGGTCATCGGTAACCACCGCATCGACTCCATCTTCCATATGGCCGCTATCCTCTCCGCAACAGGCGAGAAGGAGCCTGGACTCTGCTGGATGGTCAACATGCAGGGAACAGTCAATGTCCTCCAGGCTGCGAGGAAGCTGAACCTGTTCCGGATTATCGTCCCGAGTTCGATAGCAGCCTTCGGTCCGGAAACCCCCAGGGTGAATACACCACAGGAGACCATACTTCGTCCGAAGACCATGTACGGTGTTACCAAGGTTGCCGGTGAGCTCCTCTGTGACTATTACGTTCACAGATTCGGTGTCGATGTAAGAGGATTGCGGTATCCAGGTATTATCTCGTCTGAAACTCTTCCAGGTGGCGGCACTACCGATTACGCGGTTGATATCTACTACCAGGCCGTTGAAAAAGGTGAGTACACCTGCTTCGTCAGGGAAGATACGATGCTTCCGATGATGTACATGCCAGATTGCATCAAGGCTACCATGGAGCTGGCTGAGGCTGACTTCACCTCACTTGTGCATCACAACGATTTCAACGTGGGCGCTCTCTCGATAACCGCAGGAGATATCGCAGACAGCATACGGAAGCATATCCCTGATTTCAGGGTTGAATACAAACCCGATTACAGGCAGGCCATTGCGGATACATGGCCCCGGTCAGTCGATGACTCGGCAGCGAGGGCTGAGTGGGGCTGGAGCCCGGACTGGGACCTCCCCTCGATGACTGCCGACATGCTCAGGAAGCTTCGAGGTCGGGCTTCACTTTCGATACTAGATTGACCAAAACAGTATAAAATGGGTCCGTTTGGCGTTTAGAGGAAGCTTCGGGTCGGGCTTCACTTTCGATACTAGATTGACCAAAACAGTATAAATTGGACCCGTTTGGCGTTTAGGATACACAATAATTATATATATAATATCATGCATAATGGGTCATGATAATTGCGTCTTATCATCTATCAGCTCATACTACATTAAACATGACAATTAAGTATCGAAAGTGAAGCCCGACCTCGACCTCGGTTACAGTGGACGGGCGAGGATGACGACGCCGCAGGTTTCGCGGTGCTCACCCGAACTTGATTCGCGGGCGCCCAGGTAAACGATGTATCTCCCGACCGCTAACCTGCCACCATCATCTCCGGTGCCTTCCCAGATCAGATTCATACTTCCTGTGCAAGCCTCATCTTCTGCCAGCCTGGTGACAACTCTGCCCTGGACATTGTAGATGGTTAAGGTAATCTCGCACTGATCCCAATCCGGATTTATCGATATCGAGAGCACATCATCGACACCGTCCCCATCGGGAGAGAATGGATCCGGTGAGTACTCAAGAAAGCCCCCGCCGGTCCCCTCAAATGCGCAGCTGTTCTCTCTTCCTGGAGTACCTCCACAAGAGCAGCCGGTCCAGCTGCCGCTGTCCCAGCCCGGGAAGAGGGAGCCCTTTCGTTCGATGCTCACACCAACTTCGCCGCCCCAGTCATCGTCGTAGGGAACGTAATCCATCGGTGTGCCGGATGAGTTTCGGATGATCAGCCTGTCCGCCCATTCCTGCCCCTGCTGTGTGGAGTTGTTCAGTACAGGCCAGGAGGGAGGCTGCAATACCGGGCATTGTACTTCAGGCCAATCCTCCCTGAAATCACTGGAATCGGATGTGAGTATCACGAATCCCTCTTCAGCGATGAGAAGGCTCTCAGAACAGAAGACAGTGCTCTCCCTTGAATCCTCAAAGCTCCATCCTATAAGATAAGCCTCCTCACCAGGGCAAGCTGCGAGTTCAAGCCACTCGGGTCGCCCGGGTTCAGGAGCATACATGATCTCGCTGATCACGATGCTGAGCGGAGAGTTCCATTCACATGATACCGAATCATCCTGCGGTATTGAATCCAGAGTGCATGATCCCACTGCGATGAGTTTAATGGAGCCGGTCACTGTTTCCCAAATGCAGGAGGCGATGAGTGTATCTCCCGGAGAGAGAGGACCTGTCTGAATGCTGGAAAGGAGTTCGTCTTCCGAGGGCAGACCATTTTCGTCCAGGTCTGCGTAGAAACTTATTACCAGGGTCGAATCCGGGAGTACATCGTTTCCAATATTGGTGAAGCTCACTGTCAGCTGGGCATCAAGATCACTCTCACCCATCGGTGGTGAGCATTCCAGATCGATGGCGGCAGCATTGACGCCGCTGCATATCTCCGGAGGAGGTCCGCCCGGAGTAGGACCAGAGTCGGAGACTGCCCAGCTCTCTTCGCTGTCAGGTGATTGCGGTCCAATGCGATGAATGCTATTCGCTTCTCCAGGATCCAGCGGAATTCCATCCAGTCCATCATCGTCCCGCAGCAGCGGATCATCAGAGATAAGCGGTGTCCCGTAGGTGCTCATAACATGCTGGTCGGCAGTGCCGCGAGAGTTATAGAGTGTCAGAGGATCTGTGGATGTGAGGCCGTCTCCAAGTGTAGTGTTGCCCGTTGTGAGCACAACCGTGCCGGGGGGCATCTGGTAAGGCTGGATGCCCGAAGTGTACTCCCTGTCGAGAATAACTGCGTACTTGCCTGCGGGTATCCATGGTCCCTCGGAGAGATTTGGAAATGCGAGTTCACCGAAGAGGCTGTCCCATGGGATGATCGCATCGAGCGCATCCCCATCCGTGAACCTGCAGTCTGTAATATCGAAGACTCCCGGTCCCGGATAGTAGAGTTCAATGAACTCATCATAGTCCTCTGCCTCCGGATTGCAGAGGACCTCCGAAATGACAAGCGGGATGCCGTCTCCGCTCGTGAAGTGCATCATGACAAGGTCATTCGAGGGGTTCTGATCCCCGTCAATGGAGATCAGTGCTGCCGTCAGGTAACTGCCTATAGCGGGGCAGGAGAAGCTTGTTGAGAGTGTGTCCATACCGCCTGGCGGGATGACTGGGAGTGTAATGAGTGTGATGACCTCTCCTGCATCCGGCAGCGAGTCTGCATTAGAGTCGAAGAAGAAGGTGATGACCCCGTCAGTGAGCGTTGTCGTTCCGCAGTTTGCCAGAATTGCGGTGAGGGTGATCGATTCCCCGGGATCCGGAGCTGCAGGATGGATCGAGAGGGATCGCAGGGCGGCATCGGTCGAATCGGAGTACTCCGCAGGCAGCCCCGGAGTGCCTCCCGGCGGAGATGGAGCCCATGAGAACTCCTCATCCGGAAGCGATGCGGATAGCCTTTCCAGACTGAGACCATCCCCCGGGTCGAAGGGGATACCGTCGAGACCGTCGTCATCACATGAGAGAGGATCCTCAGCTGCGACCGGTGTACCAAAGGTCGAGAGAACATCCGCCTGGCCTGTGCCGAAGAGGCCGTAGAGGGTCAGCGGATCACTGCCGGTAAGCCCATTCCCGATGGTTGTATTCCCAACCGTCATTACCACTGTCTCAGGTGCCAGGTCGTAAGGCTGACTGCCCGTGATGTACTCCGGGTCCATTATCAGTGCATAGCTGTCCGATGGCAGATACGGGGAATAGACTGCATCCTGATCTGCCAGGGGGATCTCCGACCACGGACACACCATATCCAGTGCATCTCCATCGGTGAAGCTGCACCCGCTGAGTGGAAATATCCCCGGTCCCGGATAGTAGACTTCTATATACTCACCAAAATCTTCCTCGAGCGGGTTTGCCATCACCTCTGTGATAACTGGATTCACACCTCCAGCGACTGGAAGAGCTGCAGAAGCGAAGTCATCGGTCGGATACAGGTCACCCTCGACATCCGAGAGGGCGGAGGGGAGGAACCATCCCTGATCGAGAGAGGTCACCACACTGAATGTGTCGGTTACGCCTGGTTCGAGTGAAGATGGATCAAAGATCCCGAGCACCTCTCCAGATTCTGCCAGCGAGTCACCATCCGAATCCAGGAAGATTATCAGCGAACCAGACCCCGGTTGCGTGTTCCCCCAGCACGAGAAGGCCGCCAGGATATGGAACGGTTCTCCTTCTTCAGGATTTGCAGGGGAGGTCCAGAGGGAATCACAGGAGATGTTGAGAGTATCAGGCGGAGCTTCAGCGTGTCTGCCAGGCGTCCCGCCCGCAGGGGAGCTATACCAGTTGCCATCCTGATCGGGTGAGGACCAGGGATACCTTTCGACCGTGATGCCATCGCCGGGGTCGAAGGGGATACCGTCCAGATCATCATCATCCCTCTCCTGCCACTGATCGGAAGGGAATGGAGTACCGTACGTGCTGAGGACACAGCTGTCTGCTGTTCCACTCCCGTCGAACATGGTCAGGGGATCAGAGGAGGCCGCCAAACCGTTGCAGATGGAGTGATCCGCTGTTGTGAGTATGACTGTGCCCGGTTCAATGGAATAGACCGGATCATCAGGATAGTCCAGCTCGAGAACCAGCGCGAAGCCGCCTGGAGGGATCGTATCAGTTTCCAGCAGCATCCCGGTATGCGGGAAGGGTCCATGAATCGACTCTGACCATGGGATCAGACTGTCGAGAGCATCGCCATCAGTGATGGAGTATCCCGCTGTGCAGAGTGGGAGCGAAGAAGGATTGAATATCTCGACGAATTCACCCGACAGTTCATTGAGCGGATTGGCGGCAACCTCAGTCAGGACTGGAGGCTGTGCATACAGAGCGAGCGGCAGCAGCAGAAATTGTACCATCTCCCTGTCATGTTACCCGCAGTTTCACTCTTCTGTCAAGCTCAGGTGCCCAGATGCTCCTCCACTGCTTCGGATACGAGACTGTCAAGACCAGCTGTACGCCAGCCTATGGGCGTCTCCACCGCACGGATCTGAAATGAGTTCGTATGACCATAGGGATCGTGGATGCTGAACCAGACGGTTGCACCGTTCTCCCCTGGTTTTGTACTATCTATTGCCAGAATACTGTTTTCAAAGAAATAGGCATGATCAGGGGCTGAGAGGAAGACCTCAAGGACAGACCTGTCGTCCCAATTAACCACCTCGCCCGGAGCAGCCTCCAGGCGCATTGCTGCGAAAAGGAGCATAAGCTCGGTACCAGACCTCGCCCGGAGGATCTCCAGAAATCCTCCGCAGAAGTCAAGAATTCCCTGTGAACTGGCTTCGTCCAGAGTCTCAAGGAAGCATTCCGGTGAGCCGCTCCGTGCGGCCTCCCAGGTCTCCATCACTGCGATCACTGCCGGATCATTCTCCGCCAGAACAGGGATGGTGATTATGGCGGTCAGTAAGAGAAAGACTCCCCGCATCAGACTACTCTGTGAGTTCCCAGGAAGCCGAGACCTCCACCGATATCGTATAGGTGCCGGGAGATACAGGAGGCGCGTAGTAGTCTCCATAGCCGCCGCCGTAGTTGTATGCGGAAGCGTCCATCGGGTAATAGTTGTTAGCCCATTCGCTTATGCTTGTAAGGCTTCCAAGCCTGACGCCGAAGTTGTCCGCGAGCTGCTCAGCCTTCTCCAGGGCATTCTCCGCTGCCCTCTCTCTGGCTGTCTCATAGAGGGAGGCAGTGTCCAGAACCCGGAAGTTAACGCTTGAAATGCTGTTGGCGCCTGCATCCACAACTGCTGCAAGGACCTCACCAACGGATTCGATGTCCCTGACCTCTGCCTTGATCCAGTGTGTTACATGGTACTGCATTTCACCGGTATACTCGTAGTCGTAGTCGTCCCAGACCTCTTCGACCCAGAGGTTGTAGCCCGTGGTCTGCATGTCCGCACCTGCGACACCTGCAGCACGAGCCGCGGCCATGGCTGCATCCGCAAGCCTTCCTGCTTCATTAACTGCCTGATCTGCGGATTGCATTGTGATGTCAACACCGAAAATGATGGAAGCAACATCCGGTTCAGCGCTGGCCATCCCTGTGCCGGTGATACTGATCACGGGCGGGTAGTCGTAGTAATCCTGGGCGGATACCGCCCCCGCCAGGAGCAGGATCCCTCCGAGGACCAGAAGTGTCAATTTACGCATTTGGGTTCTCCTTTCGTTAGCGCCATCAGTTCCGAGAATCGTGAGTCCGGACAGTGATACATGCCCGGCTCAGCGGTATTCCACTATTCTCCTATGATCTTAACAAGTACCCTCTTCTTCCTTCTGCCGTCGAATTCTCCATAGAAGATCTGCTCCCATGGCCCCAGATCCAGCTTGCCATCCGTCACTGCGACAACGACCTCACGTCCCATAATCTGACGCTTATGGTGGGCGTCACCGTTGTCCTCTCCGGTACGGTTATGACGGTAACGGGATATCGGCTCGTGGGGGGCAAGGGTCTCGAGCCATTCATCATAGTCTCTTATGAGACCCTGCTCATCATCGTTGATATAGACACTGGCCGTTATGTGCATCGCATTCACCAGACAGAGCCCTTCACGGATGCCGCTCTCCTTGAGAACCTTGCGGACCTCCCCTGTGATATTGATGTAGTCCCTGCGGTTAGGTGTCTCAAACCATAGATACTTTCGATGGGATCTCACATTTACTCCTCTGTTTCCGTTTCCTCTGCTGTGAAGATATCCCTGAGTATGCCAAGAGGTTCCCACTCGGGGTTGCTCTCCAGAAGTCTGGAGGCGCTGTCGAGCATCCTCCGAACCTCACTCTCAGTGCCGGAAACGCATGTGGCGGATATCCATGCGCGCTGGACAAGATCCGGAGGACCCACCTGGGCGGAGGCTAATCCGATCTTCCTGAGTCTGTCCTTCAGGGACAGAAGGTGGCCTCTCCTGTCCTTCAGGGTTCTGCAGCCCCTGAACAGAAGTTCAGCTCTGACCAGACCAATGTAGGTCGCCGGATCGATCTCTGCCATTTCAGTCCTGCTTCTGTGAATCGACGGTGGGAGTCCGGAAGAGAAGAGCCGACAGGGGGGGAAGGGTCAGACTGATGGAATTCGGAAGACCATGCCTTCCCTCTGGAACGGATTCGACACAGCCAAGATTACCCAGTCCGGAACCTCCATAGGCTGAGGCGTCAGTATTGAGCAGTTCGGTGTAGCTTCCAGCGAGAGGGACACCCAGAGAGTAATTCTCTCTCGGTATCGGTGTCAGATTGAAGACGCATATGACCTCTTCACCATTGAACCCTATTCTCCTGAAAGAAATTATGGTGGAGTCGGTATCGCTGAAGTCTATCCACCTGAACCCCTCAGGGGAAGCATCCAGAAGATAAAGAGGAGGTGCGGCTTCTGCGACAGCGTTGAGATCTCTCACAAGGTCTGCGATACCCCTGTGTTCCCCGTATTCAAGGAGTTCCCACTTCAGGCTGGAGTCATGATCCCATTCCTCAAATTGCCCCAGCTCGGAGCCCATGAAAAGCAGCTGTTTTCCCGGATGTGTCCACTGATAGGCAAGAAGGAGCCTGAGATTGGCGAAGCGCCTCCATTTATCTCCCGGCATCTTACCCTGAAGTGATGCCTTTCCATGGACCATCTCATCATGTGAAAGGGGGAGAATGAATCGCTCGGAAAAAGCGTAGAGGAGTGAGAATGTTATCTCTCCCAGGTGGTGCTTTCTGTGTATTGACTCTCTGGAGAAGAATCTCAGTGTATCGTTCATCCATCCCATGTTCCATTTGAACGTAAAGCCCAGACCGCCCTTATTCACCGGAGCGGTCACACCAGGCCAGGCTGTGCTCTCCTCGGCAAAGGTCATCACCCCGGGGAATTCCATTGGAGCAAGGGAATTCAGCGTCCTGAGCATCTCCATAGCCCCCAGGTTCTCCCTGCCTCCATCGCGGTTGGGAAGCCACTGTCCGTCACTCCGCGAATAATCCAGATAGAGCATCGAGGCTACGGCATCGACTCTGAGACCATCTATGTGATACTTATCGAGCCAGAAGAGACCACTGGCTATAAGGAAATTGCGGACCTCGTTTCGGTCATAATTGAAGATAAGCGTCCCCCAGTCGGGATGAAGTCCCTGTCTGGGGTCGGAGTGTTCGTAGAGGCATGTTCCGTCAAATCCGGCGAGACCTGCTGGATCCGATGGGAAATGTGCCGGAGCCCAGTCGAGGATTACACCGATGCCGTCTGCATGACATCTGTCGACGAAGCGCTGGAAATCATCCGGGGTGCCGAGCCTGCTCGTCGGAGAGAAATACCCGAGAGTCTGATAGCCCCAGGATCCGTCAAAAGGGTGCTCCATAACCGGGAGGAGCTCGATGTGCGTGAAGCCGAGTCCCGAGACCCACGGAAGAAGAGAATCACCAAGCTCGTCCCAGCTGAAGTAATCTCTACCGTCTGACGGGCGTTTCCATGATGTCGGATGGAACTCATAGATCGAGATCCTCGACCTGTCGTACTCTGCTGAGGAGCGTTCTCTCATCCACTTCTCGTCGGTCCAGTGGAATCCGGCGAGGTCCTCCACGACAGAGGCGGTAGCAGGGCGGAACTCCGAGCGGAGACCGAATGGATCTGTCTTATCGAGCACACCGCCGCTCTGCGTGTCTATGCTGTACTTGTAGAGGTCACCTCTCGAGATATCAGGGATAAATAGCTCCCATATCCCGGAGTCGCCTCTTGAGCGCATCGGATGGCGCCTTCTGTCCCAGTCATTGAAGGAGCCGATGACCCTGACCCCGGTTGCATTGGGTGCCCAGACGGAGAAGAGAACCCCCAGGCATCCATCAACCTCCCTGATCCTTGCGCCAAGGACGTTGTACAGCCGGAAGTGCTTACCTTCACCAAGCAGGTGGAGATCGATCTCACCGAGTTGAGGGAGGAAGCTATAGGGATCACGGGTCTCCCAGGATATGCCCTCTGGAGTCTCGATGAGGAGTGTATAGGTAAATGCATCCATGTCAGGTGCGGATATCCATGCGAAAAGACCGTCGGGATGAATCCTCTGCATTGGAAGTACTTTGCCATCAGGACAGCTGATCTGCATGCGTTCGGCCAGGGGGCAGAAGGACCTTATCTCGAGCCTGCCACCGTTCTCTGGTCCAGTTCGATGCATCCCCAGTATGAAGAAGGGATCGGCCATCGGACCGTTTACGGCAAGATCCATCTCTCCAGCAGTTAGAACTGTCCCAATGCGGGTCACTACTGGATTATCAGCATTCCCAGGCCGAGGAGAAGGAGGTATCCCAGGGAATCGGTGAATGCGGTTAAGAGGATATTACTGCCGAGTGCAGGATCTCGACCAATCGCACGGAGGAAAAGCGGTATTGCAGCGCCAAGGAGACCGGCAAGCCCCATATTGCCCACCATTGCCAGGAAGATGACCAGACCGAGGAGAAGCGGGTTCTGACCACCGGGGAAGAAAATACCGATAAGACTGGCCACCGTTGCCGCCACGAGTCCTGTAAGCAGACCTACCCTGGCTTCCTTGAACATAGCCTTGAGGCTGGAGCTGAACTCCATCTCTCCCAATGCGATACCTCTGGTAATCACGACCAGGGACTGATTGCCTGTATTACCGCCCATACCGGCTACAACAGGCATGAAAGCCACGAGAGTAGCGACAGATTCTATCGTGCCCTGGAAAGCTCTCACTACGAGAGAAGCAGTGAACGCGGTGAAGAGATTTACCCAGACCCATGGGAATCGCTGTCTGAAGGCAGTTGAAACCGGGCTGAATATCCTGTCGTCCTCCGAGAGACCAGCCATCCGGTACATGTCCTCGGTGGCCTCTTCCTCCATGACATCGAACAGGCTGTCACCCGGTATGACCCCCACAAGTATGTGATTGTCGTTCACGACCGGGATGGCCATTATGTTGTATTTTCTCGCCAGTGAGGCCGCCTCCTCACGATCGGATTCTGTATTCACGTTGAAAGGCTCGGCCATCATTATAGACCTGACAGGTGTATCCGGAAGACAGGTAACAAGCCTTCTCAGCGGAATCACTCCGCATAACCTGTCGTCATCATCAGTCACATACACGTAGAAGGCAACATCCACATCCTCGCTCTGCTCCCTGATAACCTGTGTGGCCTCTGCTGCCGTGAGATCAGCTCCAACGCACATGTAACTCCTGCTCATCCAGTAGCCGCATGAGTCTTCGGGGTAAATAAGAAGCTGCTCTATTCTGTTTCTCTTCTGCACGGGAAGGAGGGAAAGGAGGATATCGGTCCTCTCCTCTGGAATCGCCTCGAGAAAGAGGAGTGCATCGTTGGATTCGAGGTCACCAAGAAGCGCTGCAGTCCGGTCATCATCCAGGGCGAGCAGGATATCCTGCAGGATACCCTCGGGGAGCTCGGTAAGGACATCTCCGGCCATCTCGTTCTTGAACAGTATCTCAACGAGGAGTGTCGCCTCTGAAGGAGTGAGAGAGCCGAAGAGCTCCGCAATGTCGGCTGGATGCATTTTACGGAGAACGAGAGCCGCTCTTCCGGGAGTGCCACTGGATATCAGTTTACGGATGTACTCTCCGTGCTTCGGTGTAACCCTCATCCAGCCCCCCTTTCGTCAGTAGCGAAGTTACTTATATAGCGGCATTTGTCAATGCGGTCACATCTTCGGTGGATCTGATGGGAAGCTGATGGAAAAGGGGGAGCGTTGCCGCTCCCCCAGTTGTTTATTTCAGGGCATTCAAAGGGTCGCATGACCCTGATTCTCAGGAACCTAGAACCTCATGTAGCTTGGCAGGAATGCTGCGATATAGATTATCGTCCAGAGACCCACGATGATTCCGGCGATACCGAAAGTGCCCTGCTTCGGTGCGAGCTTAGCCATCAGGTTGTCCATTTTCGCATTTGCGGCATCAGATGAGACGAAGGTCTTTATGACGCCAACACCGAGAAGAAGACCAAGGACAAGCTGAAGAACTGCGCCTGCGAGCCAGGTAATGCCCATAAGGAAGGAGAACTCGAATACCTGGAGATGACCCAGAACCCTGATGAGTTGGATGAGTCCCCATACCGCAGATCCGACTCCGATCCATCCCTGGAAGGGGGCTATCTTCGCGAACATTTCCTTCGCTTCGGGTTTTCTGGAGATGATCAGGCTTGGAACGGCAAGTACGCCCAGAAGTATGAGCCAGATACCAGCTACATATGTCATTTCACTCCTCCTTCGATGTTCGCTGCCCGAGACAGCATCAACATCAAGTTGATATGGAACAATTTTCCATTATAAGCAATATGGTAACTTAGAGGGATAATGCAAGTAGGCTGATGAACCCTGAAAGGAATCTGAAGGCCTTCAGTCAGATCTCGGAATGCAGTGGAATATTGACACAATGGAACTTGAGGCGTAGCATTGGGATTATCAAGTCGTAGAGACATGTAAGCCCTACTTAACAACAGGAGAATAAGTTGTCTGACCTTGTTTCGACCGGCGAGAACAGAAGATCCCATTCCAGGAGTAGTGTCAGTTGCGATATCACGCTCAGTCCCAGGAACATGCCGGTTCTTCCTGTTACGGCACTCAATCTCAGCGCCTCTGGGATTTACTGCGTAAGTTCCAGACAACTCGGAGAACTTTCAAGGGTCGATCTCATTCTAAAAATGGATGATGGTCAGGAAGTTCCAGCCAGAGCAGTAGTTATCCGCGAGGAGGAACTTGCAGATGGCTCATACGGTCTTGGGCTCTTTTTTACCAGGATAACGGAGGAAGGCAGGGAGACAATTGTGAACTGCACATCCGACCCTGATCTGGACATTTGATAAAATGAAAATGTACATCCTTGCAATCATACTTCTTGCACTTGCATCATCTGTTTCTGCCGCAAAATATGCAGGAGAATTTCTTTCCATTGGCGCAGGTGCGAGGGGTCTCGGCATGGGAGGCGCTTTCTGCGCGGTTGCCGATGATGTCACAGCCGGTTACTGGAATCCTGCAGGACTCTGGAAGATAGATGGACAGCAGGCCGAGTTCATGCATTCAGAGCGTTTCGGCGGCATAGTCAGGTACGATTATCTGGGCTACGGAAGGTCCGATG
>Ga0190293_1000108_pt1 | contig 28449 bp, 27 predicted proteins | sample 48693001_MG_FD_161671 | JGI IMG/M metagenome (GOLD analysis project Ga0190293, IMG submission 161671) | Hydrothermal vent microbial mat bacterial communities from Southern Trench, Guaymas Basin, Mexico - 4869-30-0-1_MG | ecosystem: Environmental > Aquatic > Marine > Hydrothermal vents >...
CTGTTTTGATATGTCGATAAATGCCTGTGACTTCGGTAACAGGTACGGCAATAATCTTGGCATCTTCACCTGCTTCATCTTTCATTTGCAGTACGCCCACCGGACGACAGCGGACAACGGTACCGGGCAACATCGGTAGAGGCAGCACTACCAGCACGTCGACCGGGTCGCCATCACCACACAGGGTGTGGGGTACATAGCCGTAGTTGCAGGGGTAGTACATGGCTGTTTTCAACATACGGTCTACAAAAATGGCGCCGGATTTCTTATCCACCTCATACTTGATGGCCGGACTGTTCATTGGAACCTCAATGATGACATTGATATCGTCAGGAAAATCTCTTCCGGCAGGGACCTGTTGCAGGCTCATACTTAATTCCTCAATTGGTGACCGATCATTATACCAATAATTTGCCCATCCTCATTTCAAAGCGAAGCATAAGCAATTACAATGTGCGCCCCGCTTTTAAAGGTATAAGATCAATGAGTCCGGCAGCACCCGTTAAAGACCAAACCCGTGGCTATGTCATTCCGATCGGTGGCGCAGAAGCAAAACGCAAAGACCCGGTTATTCTCCAACGCTTCGTCGAACTATGCGGGGGCGAAAACGCCCGCATATTGGTGATTCCAACGGCCTCCCTGCTGGATGAAACCGGCCCCATGTACCAGGACCTGTTTGAAGACATGGGTGCCAAATCGGTCTGTATCCCGATCGAAAATCGTGACCATTGTTACCAGGAAGATATTCTTGACGCGCTGGAAAAAGCCACTGGAATATTTATCACGGGTGGTAACCAGTTGCGCTTGAGCACGATACTGGGCGGTACTCCGGTAGCACGCGCCATTCGCCGGCTCAATGCTGCCGGTGTGCATATGGCGGGTACCTCCGCCGGTGCTGCTATTATCTCCGAGCACATGATTGCCGGTGGCCGGGGTGGACCATCACCGCGTGAAAGCGGCGTGGTACTGGCACCCGGGCTCGGGCTAACCAACCGCGCCATCATTGATCAGCATTTCAACAAGCGTGGCCGGCTGGGGCGATTGCTCGCGGCCCTGTCGTTTAACCCATTCGTCTGTGGATTGGGTATTGATGAAAACACCGCAGCGTTTATTGCGCCGGACGGATGTATGGAGGTGGTTGGTCATGGCACGGTAACCGTGGTCGACCCTTCCGACCTGAGGCATTCCTCCATGAGTTATGTGCGCAAGGCTGAAGCGATTTCGCTGGTCGGTCTGAAGTTGCATGTGTTGGCCAGCGGTGCCCGTTTTAACCTCGAAACCCGTGAAGCAAAATTGGAGCGGGGTAACTAACAAAGTTCTAATGCATCCGGCGTGTTATGTTTATTGATCTGTTGATAAAGGTGTTGTTATGAAAATTCTCTCCACAAATGTTTACGTCGGCCCCAGCCTGTATGCACATTTCCCGGTCATCCGTCATCACGTTGACTTAGGGTTACTGGAAGAATGGCCGTCTGCACGGCTTGGCAAGGTCTACATCGACAGCTTGATAGAAGCATTACCTGGCTTGCAGAACCATGGTTGTTCCTACGGAGAGCCGGGCGGCTTCATTCGTCGCATGCGGGAGGATGAAGGAACCTGGATGGGCCACATCTGGGAGCACGCATCGCTGGAATTGCAAAATGAGGCCGGTTCGGATGTTTCCTTCGGCCGCACACGCAGCGCCGAACAGCGTGGCCAGTACAACATGGTGTTTCAATACAAGCAGCGTGATGTGGGGCTGGAAGCTGCGCGTATTGCCCTCCAGCTATTGCTGAGTCTTCTGCCCGATGAGCTGAAGCAGGAGCTTACATCTGATATCGATTCAGATTTCAATTATGAAGAAGAACGTGAAGAGTTCATCGTCTTTGCCCAGCGTAAGGAGCTGGGTCCGAGTACCGCGTCACTGGTCAATGCTGCTGAAGAAAGGGAAATACCCTTTCTGCGATTGAACAAGTATTCGTTGGTGCAATTTGGCCATGGTGCTTACCAGCAGCGTATCCAGGCAACCATCACCAGTAAAACACCACATATTGCCGTGGAGATTTCCTGCGACAAGGAAGACACTCACAACCTGTTGCGCGACCTCGGTCTTCCGGTGCCCGTGCAGCGAATGATTTACAACCAGCGCGCTGCGGTGCGCGCTGCCCGCTATATTGAATATCCGGTAGTGGTCAAGCCGCTCAATGCCAATCATGGCCGTGGTGTTTCGATTAACCTGACCAGCGATGAGCAGGTTGAGGCGGCATTTGATTTTGCGCGAGAGCATGGCACCAGCCGTGCGGTACTGGTGGAGAGTTTTGTCGAAGGTTTTGATCATCGCATGCTGGTGGTTAACAATGAGCTCGTTGCAGTTGCCAAGCGTGTCCCGGGCCATGTTAAGGGTGACGGGAAAAGTACCGTTGCGGAACTGGTTGACGAGGTCAACGAGGATCCACGTCGTGGTATCGGCCATGAAAAAGTGTTGACCCGGCTTGAACTCGACCGCCCTGCACTCGAACTGCTGGCACTGGCCGGATATGACGCCGATACGGTCTTGCCCGAAGGTGAAATTTTCTATCTTCGTAACACGGCCAACCTGTCGACCGGTGGCACAGCCATCGATCTGACCGACGTGGTGCACCCCGATAATCGTGAAATGGCGGTGCGTGCAATCCGTGCAGTGGGTCTTGACGTGGGTGGTGTGGATTTTCTGACCGCTGATATCACCGAGTCCTACAAGGAAGTCGGTGGTGCGATCGTGGAAGTCAATGCAGCACCTGGTTTCAGAATGCACGTTGCGCCCTCGGAGGGCGAACCGCGTGATGTGGCCGGCAAGGTGATGGATATGTTATTCCCGCCCGGTACACCGACTCGGATACCGGTTGCCAGTATTACCGGCACCAACGGTAAAACCACGACCTCCCGCATGCTGGCCCACATCCTTAAGGCGGCCGGTCACACTGTGGGTATGACATCTACCGATGGTGTTTATATTGACGGACGCCTGTCGGTCAAAGGTGATATGACGGGACCGACATCGGCGCATATTGTTTTGCGCGACCCGACCGTGGATGTCGCTGTGATGGAAACGGCCCGCGGCGGCCTGCTGCGCTCAGGTCTGGGCTATCGCCGCTGTGATGTTTCGGCCTGCCTGAATGTTTCGGCAGACCATCTTGGGCTCAAAGGCATCGATACGCTGGAGCAACTGGCGGAGCTCAAACGCATCGTGGTTGAAGTGGCCCGCGATACAGCGGTGCTAAATGCAGATGATGATCTGTGCCTGAGAATGGCCGACTACACCCAGGCCGACCACGTTTGTTACGTGACCATGAACCCGGCCCACACGCTGGTCAAGGAACATATTCGCGCCGGCGGCAGGGCGATGGTGCTGGAGCAGGGCATCAACGGCGACATGATTACGCTGTATGACAATGGCACTCACTACCAGCTGGTCTGGACCCACCAGATACCCGCTACCATGGACGGCAAGGCCACGCATAATGTTCAGAATGCGATGTTTGCCGCCGCACTGGCATATTCGCTGGATAAGTCACTGGATGATATCCGCCACGGCCTGCGTTCATTCGACTCCACCATCTTCCAGGCACCGGGCCGGATGAATGTGTTTGATGAGCACCCATTCCGTGTGATCCTCGATTATGGCCACAATGCCGCGGCCATCCATGCAATCTGTCAGCTGGTGGATCGACTTGAGGTTACCGGCCGCCGTATTTGTGTGCTGGCCGCACCGGGCGACCGACGCGATGAAGATATCCGGGCTATCGCCGATGAGGCCAGCGGTCATTTTGATCATTATATTTGCCGGGCCGATGACCGTCGTCGCGGGCGCGGTGAGGATGAGGTACCGAGAATGCTACGGGATCAGTTACTCGCTAATGGTATTGAAGACAGTGCTATTGAAATTATTCCTGATGAAGTGACGTCTGTTGCACGCGTGCTGGAAATGGCGCAGGAAGGAGACCTGGTCGTGATATTTGCCGATGACGTGCGTCGCAGCTGGGGACAGGTGATTCAGCATGAAGGCGATGATCCCGCAACCGGCGCCAGCGAGGATGCTAAACCGGCCAACAGCTTCGTAGAAGAGGATCCTGAGGCCTTCTCACTGGATCCGGGTGCACGGCTCGTAAGAGATGAGCGTGGTGTGCGACTGGCCAGGGAAGAGGAAGAAAGCGACTAGGATAGGAGCCTGGCCGGTGAACATAGAACAGCTCGACAGCCGTCGTTTGACCGGCCCCAACCTGTTTTGGGATTGGCCCGGTGCAATACTTGATATAGCCATAGATGATATCCCGGCGGACCTGGTGATTGCGGCCTGGTCCGTCGAGGTTACGCGCTTGATGGATGCGATGGGCTGGAATGCTGACAATACCTGTTCGCGGGTATATGAGGGTGGTGCCAGCCTGGTTATCAACGCACCGATAGATGTGTTGTATGCCGCATGCGAGTTGAATGAAGAGGCCTTCAACAGGGCCGTGGCATGGCTAACTGATAAACCATTGCCTGATCTGAGCGATACGATTAGCCGCCTGTCCAAACAGATTGCAAAGGAACGTGATCCGGACTTACTGGCATTGCAGGAAGCGGCAATCCGCGAGAATGTGCCATTCCTGTGGGATGATGATGAGGTCTCGGTCGGTTTTGGAAAAACGACTATTGTCTGGCCGGCCGATCGGTTGCCCGCGCCGGAAACCATCAACTGGCAGGAAGTGGCTTCGATACCACTGGGTATCGTCACGGGCACCAATGGTAAATCGACAACGGTCAGGCTTGCCGCAGCGATATTGGCGGCGGCCGGTCTACGTGCCGGAATCACATCGACCGACTACATTCGTGTCGGCGAGGAAATTCTGGATCGCGGTGATTATTCCGGACCCGGCGGTGCGCGTACCCTGTTAAGACATCCGCAATCCGAAGCCGTGGTTCTAGAAGTTGCCCGCGGTGGCCTGCTGCGAAGGGGTATCGGTGTAGAGCATGCCGATGGCGCCCTGATCACCAATATCGCTGCTGATCACCTGGGTGAGTATGGCATTAACACCGTGGCAGAAATGGCCGGGGTCAAGTTTATCGTGCGGCGTGCACTCAGCACGGATGCGCCACTTATCCTGAATGCAGATGATCCTGAAAGTGTCCGGATGGCCGCTTCGGTTTCCAATCGTATTACCTGGTTTAGCCTGGATGCCAGCCATCCGGTTTTACAAGCACAGCTGGAAAAGCAGGGTGGGGCGGCATATCTGTCTGATGGTTGGCTGGTGTTGGCCGAAAATGGCAAGAGCCGAAAAATTATTAGTGTTAAAGACATACCTGTCACTTTTGGCGGCGCAGCGCGCTATAACATCAGCAATGCGCTGGGTGCCATGGCCTTGTGTCACGCACTTGGAGTTGGTGATGAGGCGTTGGCCACCGGCCTGAAAAAATTCAGCGGTAATGCCGACGAAAATCCCGGACGGGGCAATTTGTTTGAAAAAAACGGTATCCGGATATTCCTCGATTTCGCACATAACGAGCATGGCATGAGGGCCATCAGTGATACCGTCAGGGCATTTAATGCCAATCGAAACATAGTGTTGATGGGGCAGGCGGGTGATCGCCCTGACAAGGACATCAGTGACCTTGTACATGCTGCATGCAGATTGAAACCCGATCAATTACTGGTCTGTGAGCTGCCGGGTTATGAACGTGGCCGACAAGCAGGGGAAGTGCCTGAATTAATCTGTCAACGCGCCATTGCCGAAGGGGTTCCCCGGGAAGCGGTGAGCTTATTCTCCAGCCCGGTCGAAGGTGTCAAAGCAGCGTTGTCCGATGCCAAAACAGGAGATTGCCTGGTATTGCTCGCCCTGACTCAACGCGATGACGTACTGGCTTTAATCCGTGAGTTTGTAGCGGATAACTGAGGCAAAAATACCGATGGCAAAACTCTATTTCAATTACTCATCCATGAACGCTGGTAAAACCACGGTTTTACTGCAGTCTGCTCATAATTATCGCGAGCGCGGCATGAATCCGCTGCTGTTCACACCGAAGCTGGATGACCGCTACGGTGAAGGCTGGATCAAATCGCGGATCGGCCTGCAGGCAAAGGCAACGATCTTCAACGCGGAAGACGACCTTTACGAAATCACCCGTGAACACTTGCAAGAAGAAAACATCCACTGCGTGCTGGTGGATGAGTCACAATTTTTGACCCGGGACCAGGTCTATCAGCTGACCGAAGTCGTCGATCGCCTGAGCATCCCGGTACTGTGCTTTGGCCTGCGTACCGATTTTCAGGGCGAGCTGTTTGAAGGCAGTACACACCTGCTGGCATGGGCGGACGAACTGGCCGAGATTAAAACCATTTGCCACACCGGCCGGAAAGCTACGATGGTGGTACGTGTGGATGATGAAGGTTACGCACTGAAAGAAGGGGCGCAGGTGGAAATCGGCGGTAATGAGCGCTACGTATCAGTCAGCCGATCCGAGTTTAAAAATGTGTTTGTTGGTGGCCAGAAGATCAAGTTCATTGAACCGGTGGAGAGTGATGCCGATAGCGAAGATGGGTCAGATGATGAACAAAAGGCTAACAGGCTGCTATAGTCATACCATGATCCCGTTACAGCGGTGAAGAGAGGTTAGCGATGCGCTGGTTTATATTCTTGATAGTCGTATTTGCAATATTGTGGTACATCAGAGGTATAGAAGAAGTGCCGCCACCCCCCATCGAAGAAAGCTTCATCGGTGGCCCGGTCAAGGCCCTGCATAAAGCAGAGGATTTTGAAAAATCCTACCTGGATGCGACCGCTGAACGCAACAAGCGAATGGACGAGCAAGTGGATAAAGACTCCGGGGGTTAAGCTGCAGACAAGGCCTGCAATAAATCAGCCGCGATATCTTCCGCGTCTTCTATCCCGACGGACAGTCTCAGTAAACCAGGCGTAATACCAAGTCGCAGTCGCTCCAATTCAGGCATTTTTTGATGGGATGTTGCGACCGGTTGGCAAATTGTGGTTTCCACCCCGCCGAGACTGATTGCGCAGTTCACCATTTCCAGGCGTCGCAGGTAGCTCACCGGGTCAATAGAGTCATCCAGTTCAAAAGAAAGCATGCCCCCAAACCCGCTCATCTGGTTGGCGGCAACCGCGTGTCCGGGGTCATTCTCCAGGCCCGGGTAGTGCACCCGTTTTACCCGCTCGTTATTTTCCAGCTGCCTTGCAATGATGGCGGCATTCTGACTTTGTCTTTGAACCCTGATTTCCAGTGTTTTCAGACTGCGTTCCAAAAGGTGACAATCCTGTGCATTCAGACAGCCGCCATGGTTAATGCCATGGTCGCGCACTTTGTTGATCAGGGCAGCCGGCCCGTTAACCGTGCCACAGCAAAGATCGCTATGCCCGCCCAGGTACTTGGTACCACTATGCATAACCAGATCAAAGCCCAGTTCCAGCGGGTTTTGCAGAATGGGTGTAGCAAAGGTGTTGTCGATCACCGTAAGAATGTCACGCGGTTTCGCAAATGCAGCAATTGCGGCGAGATCTACCACGTTCAGTAACGGGTTGCCCGGTGACTCAACAAAAATCATGCGGGTCTGAGCTGTGGCGGCCTGTTCAATGGCAGCTATATCATTCGCTGCAAAGCTGTGACTGATGCCGACACGTTTCAGTTCGTTGACGATCAGTGCATGCGTGCCGCCGTAAAGCCCCTCTGTAAACACCACGTGGTCACCATCGCCCAACAGCCCAAACAGGATGGAGGCTATGGCTGCCATGCCGGAACTGGTTACAAGGCCTGCTTCCGCACCTTCCAGCGCAGACATTTTCCTGGCCACAACATCGTGATTCAATAAATTGAAATAACGCGGATAACGGACCTCGGAATCATCAAGGTACTCAATTGCGCTGGACGAAAGCATCGGGGTATTGAGGCCCCCCATATTTTTGTCGTGACGGCTTCCTGCGCGTACTGCCTGTGTTGCTTTTTTCAAAATGTAAATCTCAAGATGGTTGTGGTTTCTCTACATTGTATCCTTATTCCTTGTATGCGGTAGTTGGTTATCAGACTGTTATGCCATGCGGCCACCCCTGGCCGGAGTCTGCCAGAATCGGACAATTGAAGGCGTCGTTATAAACTCTCAACTCACTCAAATTGGACAGGTATACTTGTTCGCATGGCATTAGCAAAAAGAATCGCCAGTTGGCTAATACGCAAAGTGAGAGTGCAATCCCACGATACCAAGCTCAGTATCGGCGAGTTAAAGAACATTGAATATGACCGGCAGACGACAGAGGTAATGCTAAGGTGTTTGCAACCCGACTCGGTATGCATCGACGGTGGAGCTCACAAGGGGCAGATGTTGCAGGAAATGTGTCGGTTGGCACCAGAAGCAGTGCATCACGCCTTCGAACCTATTCCAGAGTTGGCGAAGCAATTGCGGCTCCAATTCCCCCAGTCGCTGATCCACCAACAAGCAATCGCTAATCACGCGGGAATGTCTACTTTCAAGTATGTGCGAAATGCACCTGCGTATTCCGGTCTGAAAGAAAGAAGTTACGACCATGACAATCCAGAAGTCGAGGACATTAACGTGGATACGGTGCGCCTAGACGATGTTATTTCAGACAATGAATCGGTTGATCTCATAAAGCTGGATCTGGAAGGTGGGGAATATCATGCGATGAAAGGCGCTGTGAGTCTCATCAGGCGATGTAAACCAATTATTATTTTTGAGGCCGGAGAACCCTCCTCCGCATACTATGGCGTTTCGCCGGAGATGATCTTTTCTTTCATATCAGAAAATCTCGGCTACTCCATTTCAACCATGAAAATGTGGCTGGAAAATGAACCTCCCTTCAGCAAAGAGGCTTTCATTGAGAATTACCCATTAGATTTTTATTACATCACTTATGAACCAGTGTAGCGCTCTACCGCTGACAGGCAGGGCAATAATAACTGGACCGCTGGCCTATTACCTTCTGCCGGATGGTGGCTCCGCATTGAAAACAATCTTTGCCGGCACGGTCGTAGACCAGCAGCTCCTGGGCAAAATAGCCCGGTGTACCGTCTGAACTTACAAAGTCCTTTAAACTGGTACCACCCAGTTTTATGGCGCGTTCCAGTACGTCACAGATGGCGGCAACCAGCCCTTCATAGCGTAGCCTGGAAACTCGTCCGGCAGCACGTTGCGGATGAATACCCGCCATGAACAGGGCTTCTGATGCATAGATGTTGCCGACACCTACGACAATGTGGCCATTCATGATGAAATTTTTGATAGGCACACGTCGGTTGCGTGAACGCTCGTATAAATAGTCCGCGGTGAAGTCGGCGGACAGGGGTTCCGGGCCAAGATCGCGTAGTAACTCGTGGGATTCCATCTCGCCGTCTACCCACAGGAATGCACCGAAGCGACGTGGGTCGTTAAAACGCAGACACACGCCATTTTCCAGTTCAACATCAACGTGATCATGCTTTTCCGGCGTTAAAGACTCCTGCAAAATACGCAGGGAACCGGACATGCCGAGGTGTATGATGAGCCCGCCTTGTTCAAGCTGCAGCAACAGGTATTTACCGCGCCTGTCGAGGCTGACGAGTCGTTGTCCTTCGGCCTTTTTGACTTCAGCAGGTACAGGCCAGCGCAATCTTGCGTCGCGAACAATGACTCTGAAGATTCGCTGGTTCAGAAGGTGGGGCTCTATTCCCCTTAGCGTTGTTTCGACTTCTGGTAATTCGGGCATTTGGGTTAGAACCTGTTTGTGAGCCAGCATTGTAAACCAGCCGGTGTTAGCATCTGGTTCTATGGATGATATTACACTGGTTGGTATTGATACAGGCGGTACTTTTACCGACATTGTTGTGCTGGAGCGTGGCCCGAATAACGGTGGTATGCGGCAATGCAAGGTGCTTTCCGATCCGTCCGATCCATCAGGTCCCATTGTTGAAGGTCTGAAACGGCTGGGCCTGGAAAACAAGCCACTACAGATCATTCACGGCACCACTGTTGGCACCAATGCGGTACTCGAGGGCAAGGGCGCCCGTGTTGCCTATGTGAGCAGTGAGGGTTTTACCGATGTACTGTCGCTGGGGCGCCAGGAGCGGGAGCAGGTTTATAGTCTCAAGCAGCCCGAAACCAGGCTGCCCGTGCCTGAAGAACTTTGTCTGGGGGTTTCCACTCGAATAAGCGCCGCTGGTGACTTGCTTGGCGAAGCCAGTGATGAAGAACTGTTGCGCCTAAAAGCCCGCCTGGCTGCACTCGATATTGATTCAGTGGCGATCAACCTGTTGTTCTCTTTTCTAAGGCCTCAGGAAGAGCAGCGCATTGCTGAAAAGCTGGGTGGTTCATGGTTTGTGTCCTGCTCCAGTCAAATTCTACCCGAGGTCAGGGAATACGAAAGGGGTATGGCGACCTGGCTGAACGCCAGTGTGGGGCCGGTTATCTCCCGTTACCTGAAGCGTCTTCAAGACCGTTTGCCACAAGCCCGTATTGCAGTGATGCAGAGTGCCGGAACAACTATCGCGGCTGACCAGGCAGCTGACCAGGCCGTTCGTTTACTGCTGTCCGGTCCGGCCGGGGGTCTGGCGGCGGCGCGCAGCATAGCAGCCCAAACCGCCAACCCAAAACTGATGAGTTTTGATATGGGTGGCACTTCGACAGATGTCGCCTTGTTCAATGGTGAAATCCCCCTGACCGGACAATGCCGGATCGGGTCATGGCCGCTTTCGATTCCTTCTGTGGATATCCATACCATCGGTGCGGGAGGGGGGTCGATCGCCAGGGTGGATAAGGCCGGTATGTTACTGGTCGGTCCGGAGTCCGCTGGCGCTAATCCCGGCCCGGCCTGTTATGGCCAGGGTGGTACACAGGCAACGGTCACCGATGCGAACCTGGTGCTGGGCCGCATACCCGCTAACACATTATTGGGTGGATATTTGCCGTTGGATTTACCTGCTGCAGAACAGGCGGTTTCAAAACTGGCTGGCGATATGAACTGTGACGTGCTGGATGCAGCCCGGGGGATTGTGCGGCTCGCCAACGAGCACATGGCACGCGCCCTGAGAGTTATTTCCGTTGAGCGTGGTTACGATCCGGCTGATTATGCCTTGCTGTGTTTTGGTGGCGCTGGTGGCTTGCACGCCTGTGATCTGGCTGAGTTGCTGGGCATGAAACAGATCATTATTCCAGCTCGGTCAGGTGTATTGTCGGCAATGGGTATGCTGGTCAGTGAGCCTGGCCGGGAGTCGTCAAAGGCAGTGTTGGCACCGCTGGCGAATTTAGCTGATGAGGATATTGGTCGTTGGTTCAGGTTGCTTGAAGCTGATGCCGGAGCTCAGTTGGCCGATGAAGGTTGTGAGCTATCAAGCGTTAAGTTTCGTCGTCAGTTGGAGCTGCGTTATAAGGGCCAGAGTGCAACCATCAGCATAAGCTGGTCTGAAGACAGTGATCACGAAACAGCTTTTCACGAAGCGCATACCAGGGCCAGTGGCCTGAGTCTGCCACACCCGGTTGAGTTGGTGAACATACGCCTTAGCGCACGGGCACCGGCCGTTTTGACATCGATTGATATCCGGCAGAAAACCGAAGGGTCAACAGAAGGTGAAATGATCCCCATGCCCGAACTTGCTTGCGAGGTGCCGGTGTTCCATCGGTCTGCTTTGCCAGTCGGTGAGTTGAAGCAAGGGCCGCTATTATTAACAGAACCTGCAGCTACTGCCTGGATCAAGCCTGGCTGGGTGGTGAAGCCGGATGATTGGGGTAATTTGCATTTGCAGGTGAAAACCTGAACATAGAAAACCCGCTACATGAGCGGGTTTCTTCAATAACTTACCAGAATCAATTACTTGATCTTGGCTTCCTTGTACATCACGTGTTTGCGTACAACGGGATCATATTTCTTGATCTCCATTTTTTTAGGCATGTTTCTTTTGTTTTTATCCGTGGTGTAAAAGTGTCCGGTACCAGCTGATGATACCAGGCGGATTTTATCTCTTGCTGATTTTGCCATGATTTATGCTCCTCAGACCTTTTCGCCGCGCGAACGCATGTCGGTCAAAACGGCATCAATGCCTTTTTTATCAATGATGCGCAATCCCTTGGTGGATACACGCAGACGGACCCAACGATTTTCACTTTCCACCCAAAAACGATGGCGGTGAAGGTTGGGCAAAAAGCGTCGCTTGGTCTTGGTATTTGAGTGCGACACATTGTTTCCGGCAACTGGACGTTTACCGGTAACCTGACAAACTCTGGACATGAGATTTTTCCGTTTCTGAACTATCAAAAATGAGCCGCACTTTATACCGCACTACAGCACGATATGCAATTAAATTTGAATGAATCGGCTGAATATTACAACATTCCTCTTGATGCCATCGAAACCGGCGGGCCGTCACCCACCACAAAATGGTCCAGCAGGCGGATTTCCAACAGCAGTAAAGCGTCTTTCAAGCGGCGCGTTATCGCCTGGTCTGCAAGGCTCGGCTCACTGATGCCGGAAGGGTGATTATGCGCCACGATAACCGCTGCAGCACTTAGTCTCAGCGCTCTTTCCGCAACCACGCGGGGGTACACACAGGCGCCGTCTATCGAGCCCTGGAACAGGTCCTCTGACGCTATGACACGATGTCGTGTATCCAGAAACAGGCAGGTAAAAATCTCACGTTTCCGATCCCTCAATACGGTTTGAAGGTATTCCATGGTCATCGCGGGGCTGGTCAGCGACACCCCCCTTTGTAACGACTGCTTCAATTGCCGGCGCACAAGCTCATGTGCCAACCGTATCCGGGCGGCAGCAAAGTCATCCAGCCCCTCGCGATCATCTGCTGCCAAACGACTGGCAACCTGTAGTCCACGCAGTCCGCCAAAGCGTATCAGCAAATTTTCGGCTTGACCGCTTGCCTGGTCGGGATACAACAGCTTGCTCAGCAGTTCTGCATCTGACAGCAGCTTGGGCTGGAATTGTGAGGGCGGTGGATTTTGATGCTTGTCGGAATGCTGGCTGGCTGGTTTCATTGTTCTGGCCTTCAAATGATTGGATATTAATGCTGAACCATCGGCGCGGCGGCGTATATCGGCACTTGTGAACAATGTTTGTAGGATGAGGGCGTTATTCTTCTGTGTTGCAGACTACAAGGCAAAGGCTTGCTATGATGGCGAGCACAAAAAAAATAACATGTGATTGAAAAAGGATGTCAATTGGAAAAGCCTATGCTCAAAGCCGTCCAGCTAAAGATACTTGATCCAAGGTTGGGTCAGGAAATCCCATTGCCCAGGCACGCTACCGACGGATCCGCAGGTATGGATCTACGCGCATGTGTTGAAGGCAATACCATTGTCCGCCCCGGTGAAACATTGCTGATCCCGACGGGTTTTGCCATGCACATATCCGATCCGGGTATGGCTGCGGTGATCCTTCCCCGATCCGGATTGGGCCACAAACACGGCCTGGTGCTGGGCAACCTGGTCGGTCTGATTGACAGTGACTATCAGGGTCAGGTTTTTGTTTCCTGCTGGAACCGTTCAGATAAAGAATTTGAAATTGAGCCCGGCATGCGAATCGCACAGCTGGTTTTTGTACCGGTGATCATGGCTGACTTTGAGGTTGTAGAGTCGTTTGAGTCCAGCGAGCGTGGTGCAGGCGGGTTCGGACACACGGGTCGCCAATGAAAGCTCCAGAAATTACTTTTAAAGAAAAAATCAATTTGAGCGTGCTGCTTGATATACAGAAGTGGCACCTGGAACGTCTGAATCCATTGGTACTGATTGTCAGCGGCGCCGTGTTATTGGCCATGTTGGCAGCACTGTTCCTCGTCGGCGGCACCAGTCAGCAGGAAAATGAAGCGACGCTTAACCGTGCTAAACAAACCATGGCTCAGGTCGGTGGTGTCGTTCAGAATTTCCGCAGGGTACTGCAGGACCAGCAGGTACAGGAATTGGCAGTCATTGCTGCCAATGACCCCAGTAAGCTTTCCAGTTTGCAGCAATATATCAGCGGCCGTATGCCGGATCTGATTGAAATTAGCCTGTACGAAACGGATCTTGGCAAGCTGCGCGCTGCCGATCTGGGATCTTTTGGCTACGCTTTGCTCGATATGCTTTTGGTGGCGGAGGAGTCCGGTGTGACTTCGGCGCAGATCCATGGTAAGGGTCAGGATGCCTATCTGAGCATGGCCGTACGGGTCGGTGAAGAGGCCTCTCCAGCGGCGTATTTGTTGGCGAAAGTGAACTCGGGTGCATTAACTTCGGCATTCAAGACCTCTTTGCCTGAGCCGGGTGCTTTTGCGCTTGACCAGTACAATGGCCGGTTCAAGCCAAGCAATCTCAGTAGCTTTGCAAAAGGACCCAGTTCAGCGGAACGCATCGTCTGGATTCGCATCCCTGGATCCCTGTTCCGCATTGGTGTTGTGCAGGGGGTTGGGGCTACCAAGACCCTGGGTGTAATGCGGCTATTGTTATTTATTGCGGGTGTGTTTTTGCTGGTTTTCGGCCTGGTGTTGAAGTTCCGTCCGTATCAACCGCCGGTAGAGCTGGAAGAAGACCCGCCACAGATTGAGTCCTCAACCGACGAGTCCGCCCTTGATGATGAGCCGGAAAAATCTCAGCCCCAGGAACCGGGCGGTGCCGATGCAGAAGATGGCCTTGGCGCCATACAATTACCGGATCTCGGATTCAGTCTGGAGAAAATGCCGTTGACCCACAAGAAACATACCATCCCACCCGTTGAATTGGTGGAAAGCATCTTCAGAGCCTACGATATTCGAGGCATTGTGGGTAAAACGCTGGATACAGAAGTTGCCTACCAGGTAGGCCAGGTTGTGGGTAGCATCACGCTGGAGCAGGATGCCGGCCCCGTGATTGTTGCCAGAGACGGCAGGGATTCTGGTCCGGAACTGATCACAGGTATGATCGAGGGCATCTCATCCACCGGTTGTGATGTGGTGGATATTGGTGCTGTGCCAACCGGCGTTTTGTATTTTGCCGCCTATGAGTTGGGCAATGGTACGGGTGTGATGATCACCGGCAGCCATAACCCATCTGATTACAATGGTTTCAAGATATTGATTGGTGGTGTTACCCAGGCGGGCGACAAGATTGCCGATATGTATACCCGTATCAAGAATGGCAACCTGCGCGTGGGCAAGGGCAAGGTTAGCCAGGAAAACATGATCAACCAGTACCGTGAAAAAATTTCCAGTGATATCCAGCTACAAAGGCCACTGAAGATCGTGGCGGATTGTGGCAACGGCATCGGCGGCGTGTGTGCCGCAGATATCTTGCGGGATATCGGAGCTGAGGTAATCCCCTTGTATGACGAAGTTGATGGCAGCTTCCCGAATCACCACCCCGATCCCAGCGAGCCGGAAAACCTGAAAGACCTGATCGAATCAGTCAAGTTGATGGAAGCAGATTTGGGTGTGGCATTCGATGGTGATGCAGACCGTTTGGGCGTGGTGACCTCCGAGGGGGAAATAATCTACTCGGACCGCCTGATGATGCTGTTTGTGAAGGATGTCCTCAGCAGGGTGCCGGGTTCAACCATTATTTATGACGTTAAATGTACCGGATATTTACACCAGGTTATTGAAGAGGCCGGCGGCAACGCCATGATGTATAAAACCGGCCACTCGCTGATCAAGAACAAGATGAAAGAGGTCGACGCACCGTTTGCCGGTGAAATGAGCGGCCATTTCTTTTTCAAAGAACGCTGGTATGGTTTTGATTGCGGTATCTACGCTGCCGCAAGGTTACTGGAAATTCTGGCGGCCGATGAGCGTAGCGCGCTGGAGGTACTCAGCAGTCTGCCAAGCAGTGTGAGTACGCCGGAACTGAAAGTTCAGATGCAAGAGGGTGAAAATCACGCTTTTGTTGAGGAGTTGCGCGAGAAAGCAACATTTCCCGACTCCGTGCTCACCACCATTGACGGTGTGCGTGCAGATTTTCAGGATGGCTGGGGCCTGGTGCGTGCTTCAAACACGACGCCGATACTGGTTGTGCGTTTTGAGGCCGATACCGAAGTGGCACTGCAGCGCATCAAGGGCATTTTCAAGCAGCAGATGCTGGCGATCAATAACCAGTTGAAACTGCCTTTCTAAGCCCGGGACCGATGGAGCAAGCCACCAAAAAACTACTCATGTGTGTGCTCATGCTGGCAGCATTGCCGGTTGTGGCTGAACCCATTAACGGTGAGACAGACGGCAGCGAATTGGCCAGCAGCGAAATGGTCAAAGTGGTGACTCAAACTGCTCAGGCTTCAGATTGCCTGGCACCGGTAGCCGTCTACAAAGTTGATGGCGAAACGGTGGTTGTTCCAGCGCATGGGTTTTTAATTGAGCCCGGGGTTCATACCATCAATGGCCGGGCAACGCTGGATTCCTCAAAATGTCGTCCGATCGATGGTGATAATGCGCTTAAAAGCGTGCCTGACCTGGAAGTAACTTTTGAGTTTGGCAACACTTATTACATCGCCTATGACCGCAGGTCTCCCAACCCCGATGAATGGGGATTGGTTGTCTGGAAAATGGAAGAGGATACGACCCTCAGTAGGCGGCTTCCGTAAAAACCGGGTCAACCGAACCATTCCAGCGGCCATGATAAAGTGCCAGTTTTTTATCTGCCGGTGTCACACCCGCCTGTGCATTTGCAAACAGGGTTTCCAGAAAGCCAGTTTCATTTTCGCCTGAAGCTCCCAGCCGGTTACGTCCGCTCAGACCGGTTGAGGCCATTTCCAGAACCTCCAGTGCAAGGGATTGCATTGAACGGCCACGAATCATTGTTTTCATCCCCAGTCTTGGCGCATCTATTCTGAGTTGCAAGCGTTCTTCCATGCTCCAGTCTCCTACCAGATCCCAGGCGGCATTGAGTACCGTGTTGTCATACAACAGACCGGCCCATAAGGCCGGCAAGGCACATAATTTCCGCCACGGACCGCCATCGGCGCCGCGCATTTCCATGTATCGTTTTAAACGTACTTCTGGAAAAGCCGTAGTCAGGTGGTCTTCCCAGTCCTGGAATACGGGTAACTCACCCGGTATTGCCGGCAATGTACCGTTCATAAAATCGCGGAATGACTGACCTGTCGCATCAATATACTTACCATCGCGATATACAAAGTACATCGGCACATCCAGCATGTAATCAACGTAACGTTCAAAACTCATCGATGAATCGAATACAAATGGCAGCATGCCGGTGCGATCCGGGTCAGTATCCTCCCACACGTGTGAGCGGTAGCTGACATACCCGCAGGGCTTTCCATCGACAAAAGGCGAGTTGGCGAATAGTGCGGTGGCCACCGGTTGCAGGGCCAGTGCTACCTGGAACTTTCTTACCATGTCAGTTTCGGAGCTGAAGTCCAGATTGACCTGAACGGTACAGGTGCGGCTCATCATATCCAGCCCGAGATTGCCACGCTTGGTCATGTATTCACGCATGAGACGGTATCGGCCCTTGGGCATCCACTCGGTATCTTTCCGTTCCCATTTGGGTTGGAAGCCCATACCCAGAAAAGCGATTCCAAGTGGCTCGGCAATCGTTTTAACCTGCCTCAAGTGGGTATAAACCTCGTCGCAGGTCTCGTGGATGTTATCCAGTAATGCACCGGAAAGTTCCAACTGGCCGCCTGGCTCAAGTGTAACGGAGGCGCCATTGTCGTCCACAAGGGCGATAATTTTGTCTTGTTCTTTGACCGGCTTCCAGTCGAACTGGTCTGCCAGGCCTTCCAGTATGGCGCGTATGCTTCTCGTGCCTTCATAGGGCAGGGGGCGCAGATCATCGGTCGTATATCCGAACTTCTCGTGTTCCGTGCCCAGGCGCCATTCGGACTCTGGTTTGCAGCCGGATTCCAGGTACTCAATCAATTGCTGGCGACTTTCAATATGGGTCGGTTTGCCGGGTACTTTCAAGTGAAATGCTCCATGTTGATTTTGGCCGGAATGCATCAGTGTACTGCATCGTAATTTACACTACGATACACGTCAGGTTTTTTTTGTCACCACATTGTACTGTGGCTCCAAAGCTGATTTGCTGGATACGCAAGCCGGATAAGGTGACAATAAGCCTTTGTTATTCGAGTCACACTGCATTGGGAGTTAAAATCAGGATCCCGTGAATCCGTTGCGCCACATCTGCCTGCCGATAATCTTTGCTTTTCTGCTTGGATCCTGTGGCAATGAAAATCAGGAAAAGCCGATGGGTGGTCGTGATCGTCATGTGCGGCCTGTTGAGCTGATCCTCACCGAGGACGGCCGTCCGGTACCCTCGGTTTTGGCGCAAGTGCAGGAACTTCACCGCAACAATGGGGAAGAGCCACAAACGCTTGATCCCCACCTGGCCGAAGGCCTGCCCTCGGCGCATATTTTGCGTGATCTGTTTGAAGGTTTGACCGCCGAGTCTCCGGAAGGCCGGATTGTTCCTGGAGCAGCAATCCGCTGGAATATCTCCCGGGACGGCAAGACCTATACCTTTTATCTCAGGCGTGACGCACTCTGGTCGAATGGTGATCCCGTCACAGCTGAAGACTTTGTCTATGGGCTGAGACGCAGTGCCAGTCCTGCAACCGCTTCAAATTATGCCAAGGCGCTACTGCCGATTGCCAATGCCGCCGAAGTGCTTTCCGGCGATCTGCCGTTGGACGAGCTTGGCGTTGTCGCGATGGACGAATATACGCTGCAAATCAGCATGCGGGATCCGACACCTTATTTTCTTGCCCTCCTGACCCACCCTGTGACCTATCCGGTTCACCGGGCCAGTGTGCTGGAGCATGGCTCAGCGTTTTCCCGTCCCGGCAACCTGATTTCAAACGGTGCGTATATCCTTGAGGATTGGGTGTTGCGTACGCGCATTGATCTGGTCAGGAACGAGAATTACTGGAATGCCGAAAACGTTATTCTCGAGAAGGTTAGCTATTATCCGTTCGAAGATCGTTCTACTGCATTAAAACAATTTCGGGCAGGGAAGCTGGACTGGACGTTCACGGTGCCGAACAATCAATTCAAATGGTTGCGAAAGCACTACCCGGATGAACTCGTAATCAGTCCCTGGCTGGGTTCATATTATTTCGGTTTCAACCTTCAGCGCGAACCCTTCATTGAAAACCCGGGGCTCCGGCGTGCACTGGCCCTGGCGATCGACAGGGATTTGCTGACGGAAAAGGTCGCCCAGTTCGGCGAACAGCCTTCCTACACGCTGGTACCCCCCGGTATCCGGGATTACGTTTCACCGATTCCGGAGTGGGCGGAGTGGACCCAGGCCGAACGCAACACGGAAGCGCAACGGCTGTATGCCGAAGCCGGGTATTCAGAGGACAACCCGCTCAGATTTGAAATTCGCTATGACACGGGTCAAACCAATAAAAAAATGGCGCTGGCAGTATCGTCATTATGGAAGCAGGTTTTAGGTGTGCAGGCTACACTGGTCACTGAAGAATTTAAGGTGTTTTTACAGAACCGCGAGCAGAAGGTGCTTACACAGGTTTTTCGGGCAGGCTGGATCAGCGACTATGCGGATGCTTACAGTTTTCTGAATCTTTTCCGCACAGGTCACGGTGGTAATGATTATGGTTATTCCAACAGCCTGTATGATGCGCTTCTTAATGAAATTGCAGCAGAACGCATTCCATCAAGGCGCCGGCGGTTGATGTTTGAGGCCGAGCGCGTGCTGTTGGCTGAAACGCCTTTCGTGCCGGTTTACACCTATGTGACCAAGCGCATGGTTAACCCGCGCCTGAAAGGCTGGCAAAGTAATGTAATGGACCATCACTACAGTAAAGATATGTTTTTTCTGAAGGCTGTGGGCAATGAAACCCCGGCTGTTGAGCCTGAAGAAATATCAGCTGTTGAGCTTGAGGACACTGTAGAGTGATCCAGGATTCCGGTATGGCGAGACATTCCTTACGGCGTTTGCTGGGCTTGATACCGACCTTGTTGATGTTGATCACGGTGGCGTTCTTCCTGATGCGCGTGGCGCCCGGTGGGCCGTTTGATTCTGAAAAGGTGTTACCGCCGGAGATTGAAGCCAACCTGAATGCCAAGTACCACCTGGACGAGCCCTTGCTAACGCAATACTTCCGCTATCTCGGCCAGGTTGCCACGCTTGATTTTGGGCCTTCATTTCAATACAAGGACTGGACGGTTAACGAACTGATCGCTCAGGGTCTCCCGATTTCACTGACCGTAGGCCTGACGGCCATGATACTGGCCTTTGTCCTGGGGACTTTGCTTGGCATTGCGGCGGCACTCAGGCAAAACACGGCCGTTGATTATTCTCTGATGGGCTTTGCCATGCTCGGCATTTCCATTCCCAATTTTGTGATCGCTCCGATATTAATATTGTTGCTTGCCGTCTATGCCGGCTGGCTGCCAGCGGGTGGATGGGACTGGAGCATCGCGAGCATGGTGCTGCCGGTGGTTACGCTTGCACTGCCGGTGACGGCCTATATCGCCCGTCTGACCCGGGCCAGTATGATCGAGGTGCTGAACAGTAACTTTATACGCACCGCCCGTGCCAAGGGATTGCCTGAAAGCACGGTGATCCGCCGTCACGCACTGCGGCCTGCGTTGTTGCCGGTGATATCATTCCTCGGCCCGGCGATGGCCGGAATGATTAGTGGTTCGGTAGTGATCGAGCGGATATTTTCCATTCCTGGCCTGGGCAGTTACTTTGTGCAAGGTGCGCTCAATCGTGATTACACGCTGGTGATGGGTGTTGTGATTTTCTATGGCGTACTGATTATTGTGCTGAATTTCCTGGTGGATTTGATTTACGCCTGGCTGAATCCAAAGGTTCGATATGACGAAAAGTACTGATAATTCAGTTGTCGATCCTTTTGAAGCGGCCCTGAGTGTTCAGGACGTCAAGGGGCGCTCACCCTGGGAGGATGCCTGGCATCGCCTGCTTAAAAACCGCGCGGCAGTGTACAGCACGTTTATTATGGCCTTCATGCTTATGCTGGTGGTGTTTGGACCGATGCTGATTTCCTGGGAGTCGGATTTTACCGATTGGGATCACACCTCCTCACCACCGAGTGTGGAAAGTGGCCATTGGTTTGGTACCGATGCGGTGGGCAGGGACATATTGGTGCGCACCCTGGAAGGTGGCAGAATTTCATTGTTGGTAGGGTTAGTGGCAACGATTGTCAGCCTGCTGATTGGTGTCAGTTATGGGGCCGTGGCTGGTTATTTTGGCGGTGCGGCAGATCGAATGATGATGCGTGTGGTGGATATTATCTATGCCCTGCCATTCATGTTCTTTGTAATATTGCTGATGGTGGTATTCGGCCGCCATATCTTGTTTATTTTTGTGGCCATTGGCGCGGTCAACTGGCTGGATATGGCACGTATTGTGCGCGGCCAGACATTGAGCCTTAGAAATACAGAGTTTATCGAAGCTGCACGGGCCTGTGGTGTCGGTGACTGGGCTATTATCCGGCGGCATATTATCCCCAATCTGCTTGGTCTGGTGATCGTCTATGCCACGCTGACCATCCCGCAGGTTATCCTGCTTGAGTCCTTCCTGAGTTTTTTGGGGCTTGGCGTGCAGGAACCCATGAGTTCCTGGGGTGCCCTGGTTGCTGACGGGGCACAGGATATGGAGTCTGCCCCCTGGACATTGATCGTGCCGGCGGTATTTCTGACCGTAACCCTGTACTGCTTCAACTACATTGGTGATGGTTTGCGCGATGCATTCGATCCCAAGGACCGGCTCTGATGGCCTTGCTGGAAGTTAAGGATCTGAATGTCGGCTTCTGCACGCCCGAGGGCGAGGTTCATGCTGTTAACAAGCTGGATTTCTCACTAAAGGCCGGTGATGCACTGGCCATCGTCGGCGAGTCGGGTTCCGGGAAAACCCAGACCGTGATGGCGCTTATGGGTTTGCTTGCCGATAACGGCCGCGTCAACGGCCAGGCACTGTTCAAGGGTGAGGACCTGTTGAAAATGAGCACGACGGAGCTGAATAAGCACCGTGGACGTGAAATTGCGATGATTTTTCAGGATCCGTTGACCTCATTGAACCCGTACCTGCGGATCGGAAAGCAGATGATCGAGGTGGTTCGGCACCACCAGGGGCTGAGCAAGGCCGAAGCCCGGGCGCAAGCGGTTGAGATGCTGCGGGCAGTACGTATTCCTGATCCCGAGCGTCGTTTGAACCAGTATCCACATGAGTTCTCAGGCGGTATGCGGCAGAGGGTGATGGTGGCGATGGGTCTGTTGTGTGAACCGGACCTGCTGATCGCGGATGAGCCAACCACGGCTCTTGATGTGACAGTACAGGTTCAGATATCCCACCTGATGGGTGAGTTGCGGAAAAAATCGAATACCGCAATTATCCTGATTACCCATGACCTTGGCGTTGTGGCGGGTCTATGTGAACGGGTACTTGTGATGTACGCCGGTGAGGCCGTGGAATGTGGCTCGGCGGAACAGATTTTCTACGATCCCAGGCATCCGTACACGCAGGGCTTGCTGGACTCCGTTCCCCGCCTGGACCGGCCTGACGACAAGGAATTGCACGCTATTCCGGGGAACCCGCCAAACCTCCTGTCATTGCCCGAAGGTTGCAAGTTCCGTGACCGTTGTCCGAAAGCGCATGATGCGTGTAAGCATGAACCGCCAATGCAAGTGACTGAAGACCGCCACGCTTACCGCTGTTTTCTGGGTGAATCGGCATGAATGACAGGGTGCTGAGGGTGCAGGATCTTACGGTGGATTTCACGGTTCGCGAAGGCGGCCTGATTCGGCCCAAAACATATGTGCTTAAGGCGGTCAACGGTGTCAGCTTTGATCTTAATGCCGGCGAAACGCTGGGAATTGTGGGTGAATCCGGCTGCGGGAAATCCACCCTTGCCCGGGCCCTGCTGGCACTGATCAAACCCAGTCGCGGGCGTGTTTTGTGGATGGGCGAAGATCTCAACAAGCTGGATGAAGAAGCCTTGCGGAAAAAACGTGAGGATTTACAGATCGTTTTCCAGGATCCGCTGGCGGCACTCAACCCCAGGATGACGGTCCGCGACATTATCGCCGAGCCTCTGTGGACGTTTTTCCCGAAAATCGCACGCGTACAGGTGGATGAACGCGTTCGTGGCATGATGAAGATGGTGGGTTTATTGCCGAACCAGGTTAACCGTTACCCACACGAGTTTTCCGGTGGACAGTGCCAGAGAATCGGCATCGCGCGGGCCCTGGTATTGAACCCGAAGCTGGTGGTGTGTGATGAGCCGGTCAGTGCGCTGGATGTTTCCATTCAGGCCCAGATTATTAACCTGTTGAAGAGTTTACAGAAAAAACTGAATTTGTCGCTGGTGTTTATCGCGCATGATTTGTCGGTGGTCAAGCACATCAGCGATCGCGTCATGGTCATGTATCTTGGCCGGGCCATGGAAATTTCCTGTCGCGACCATTTGTACAAACGACCGCTGCACCCCTACACCAGCGCTCTGGTGAAGGCCGTCCCGGTACCAGATCCGAAGCTGGCCCGCTCAGTTGTTGATACCGGGCTGACCGGCGACATGCCGTCGCCACTGGATCCGCCTTCAGGCTGCGTGTTCCACAGCCGTTGCCCACACTCGGTCAAGCGTTGCCAACTTGAAGTGCCTGCCCTGAGAAGAATGGAGAACGGGGACTGGGTAGCTTGTCATCGGGCTGAAGAACTTGATCTAACTATAAGGGCCTGTTAGCGCTTGCCAGAGCGATCTGGCAAGTGCTAACAGGCCCTAAGCAAAAACGGTTAGAATACGCGCTACTTGTTAAAACCAGATTTTATAGAGGATATTGGAATGACCCGAATTAGCCTGCGATCCCTTGCAGTAATAGCTGTTTTATTACTAATGAGCGGTTGCAAAACAACAAAAGTCATCAGCGAATGGGATGCCGGTCGGGATAATATCGACAAGCGGGAGCGTGTTGCCGTGGTTGCCATGATGCCGGAATCCCTGCAGCGCCTGGTCGTGGAGCAGGAAATTGTGCGCGTATTGGGTAAGTCGGGCAGGAATGCACTGGTATCCAGTGATGTGCCAGGCCTGTCAGGTCGACTGACAAGGGAAACCGCCGAGCAGGCTCTCAAGGCTGCAAGCGTGGATGCCCTCATCGTTGTGTTTATCACCAGCGGTGGCAAGGGCGAGCGACTGGAACGTGCCGATTACTATGCCACGATGGTTGGTAGTGGCTTTTATGGTGGTGGTTATGGTTATTTTACGCCTGGCTTTACCAATGTGTATACGGTCGTCGAGGGTGCCGGTTTTTACGAACAGGAAAATTTTGTCTATGTAGAAACCACCTATTTCGACCTGGTTGAAGACCGGGCCAAGTGGAGCATGATCACACGTTCGAAAGATCTTGATAACAACGATACAGCTAAGGCAATTTCCAAGAAAATCGTTTCCAAGATGAAGTCCACCGGGACACTGTAGGGTCAGATTTTGAGCCTGCATTATTCGAATGACCGATAACCATCCTGAACGAATCAAGCTGGAATCCGGGATAGCCCGGATAGGGCTGGAGGTTCCGCCTGCTGCGGTTGATGGCTTGTTGACCTGCATGGTATTGCTGAAAGAGTGGTCAGGCACTTACAACCTTGTTGCACCCCGGGAGCGGGATTTTCTTCTGGCCCGGCATATTCTTGATTCATTGTCCATATCACCCTGGTTACAATCAGGGTCTTTGCTCGATGTTGGCACGGGTGCCGGTTTGCCGGGTTTGCCACTGGCCATCATCAAACCGGAGATGGAAGTCACCCTGGTTGACAGTGCAGGGAAAAAAATCCGTTTTATCCGTCACGTTGGGCGCACACTGAAACTGAGCAATATTCACCCACTGCATCAACGGGTAGAAGCGCTGGCAGATGGCCAGACCTTTGCCAATATCACATCCAGGGCATTTTCGTCGCTGAAAGAGTTTGTTGAGGCGGTGAGGCCATGCACAAATAAAGACACGCGCCTGCTGGCGATGAAGGGTGCTTATCCCACTGCAGAGCTTGAAGAACTGCCTGACTGGGTCAATGTACAGTCGGTAGAAAAATTAAGCGTACCGTATTTGCACGCTGAACGGCATCTCGTCATTATGACGATCTCAAATTAACCGAATCAACAAAGTAAAAAATACATGGCAAGAATTATTGCGGTCGCAAACCAGAAAGGCGGCGTTGGAAAAACCACTACCGCCGTAAACCTGGCTTCTGCGCTGTCGGACATGAATTACCGTACCTTGCTGGTGGATCTTGATCCGCAGGGTAACGCATCTGTAGGTTGTGGCATTGATGCGCGCGCCCTGGAGATCTCGGCCCTGGATGTGCTGCAGGAAGAGTGTGATATTCCGACGGCCATGATTCATTTGGAAAGCCTGGGCCTTGATGTCTTACCATCAAACAGTGACCTGACAGCTGCAGAGGTCTCTTTGTTACAGATCGACGAGCGTGAGTACCGTCTGAAAGAAGAACTGGAAAAAGTCGCACAGCAATACGCATGGATCATCATTGATTGCCCGCCCTCGTTAAACATGCTGACTCTGAATGCACTTACGGCGGCCAATAGTGTGCTGATCCCGATGCAATGTGAGTACTACGCCCTCGAAGGGCTCGCGTCATTACTGGAGACTATTGAGCAGGTACGGAGTAGCGTCAACCCGGGCCTGGACATCGAGGGTTTGCTGCGCACCATGTACGATGGTCGCAACAACCTTTCCGGTGCGGTATCTGAGCAGCTGTTGGAGCACTTCGGTGACCGGGTTTACCGCACACTGATACCCAGAAACGTGCGCGTCGCAGAGGCGCCCAGCCATGGCTTGCCGGTGTTGAGATACTCGCCAACATCACGTGGCGCACTGGCTTATCTCGGCCTCGCCGGTGAACTGCTGCGCAGGAACAGAAAAAGACAAGCGGGGTAGGGTGGACATTCATTTCCACTGCTTAACTTGATAACATGGTTTTATCTTTGCGGAATATCACTTAATGGCACTAAAAAAGAACCCCCTTGGCCGTAACCTGAGCTCAATGCTCAGCAAGTCAGCGTTGCAGCATGCGGCAGAAAACGCCGCGTCTGAAACATCCGGTCGGGACACATTGAAATCCCTGCCGCTGGATATCATCAGCCCCGGGCCGTATCAGCCACGCTCAATATTTGATGCTGACCGGTTGGAAGAGTTGGCGGAGTCCATCCGTCACCAGGGTGTTATTCAGCCCGTGGTTGTACGCTCAAAGGGCGATGACCAATATGAGTTGATCGCTGGCGAGCGCCGCTGGCGTGCTGCGCAAATGGCCGGTATTGAGAAAATACCTGCGATTGTCCGCGATGTGCCTGATGAGATCGCCATTGCGATGGCGCTGGTTGAGAACATCCAGCGTGAAAACCTGAATCCGATTGAAGAGGCGACGGCACTGAGGCGATTGGTGGACGAGTTCCAGATGACACACCAGGAAGCAGGCGATTCAGTCGGCCGCTCACGGTCTGCGGTTTCCAACCTGTTGCGCTTGCTGGAATTGTCGGAAGAAGTACGCGAACTGGTGGATGCAAGACACCTGGAAATGGGTCATGCACGCGCCCTGTTGACACTCGATCCGGCAATGCAGGCAAAAGCAGCGCGCGAGGTGGTTAGCAAGCAGCTGTCGGTGCGTGAGACTGAACAGTTGGTTCGGCGGATGAAGAACCCGCCGATACGAAAAACACAGACGGTTGATCCCGATACTCAGCGCTTGCAGGACAACCTGTCCGAAAAACTCTGCGCCAGGGTAAAGGTAAGCCACAATGCCCGGGGCAAGGGAAAAATGGTTATTTCCTTTAATTCGGCAGATGAGCTGGAAGGGATTCTAGAGCAAATGGGCCTCAGCTCCGACTGATCGATGAAGAGTACTTTAAGAATCCGCAAACCCAAGGCGGGATGCGGGTAGTTCCCCCTGAGACTGTGAGCCGACATCCATGTTGGCTCACGGCCCCAAGAGGAATACCCAACTCCCTGCGAATTGTGCGAGCCTGGAAAATGTGGTTTCGACCGGATTCCGATCCTGGGCATAACCCGTTCCCCATTGTTCGGTTAGCGCCGGTCTCATAGAATCGATCTACATACAGATTGACCAAGGTCAAATACTCACATCTCTTTTATGGTTATGATGTCATGCATCCAATTCAATCATTTGAAGGAAATCAATATGCAAGAATATCCCCATCATTATGTCACCCGTGCGTCGGGCGGCAGCCAGGGCAACATTGTTGTTAGCGGTGAAGGCCTGCCCGATCTGGATACGCAATCCCCACCACAGTTTGGCGGGCCTGAAGGTATCTGGTCACCGGAGACTATGATATCGGCCACTGTTGCCAACTGTTTCATATTGACTTTCCGCGCTATTGCACGGGCATCAAAGTTCGAATGGACTTCGCTTGAGTGCACAGTTGACGGCGTACTTGAACGTGTAGAGCGCACTACGATGTTTACACAATTCAATATCAATGCTGTTTTGCATACACCTGAGGGTGCCAGGGAAGGGCTGGCGAAGCGGCTGTTGGAGAAGTCTGAACAGGTTTGCCTGATTACAGCATCGCTTAAATCTGAAATCAATCTGACGACTGAGATTCAGTTTGATTAAAAAACATTAGAATCGCATTGCTCCACAAGATTCTGAAATGTTAATATAGTCGGCTGATGGCAGCTCGCCTAATCGTGAACTGCCTGTGAATAATTAGGGTGATGAGGTCGGACGCATGACGGTTCCCAATGGTGTATTGATACGCCGGGGTTTGAGGGTTCAGTCAACGACCTCCCTGTTACTGGCTGGTGTGTTGATGCTGGTTGGGCCTGAGGCTGCTTATTCGTCCATATTTGGAAGTCTTGCAGCTTTCATACCTGCTTTGTTTTTTGCGTTATTTGTAACGCCAAAATTCGGGCCGGACAGTGCCGCGTTTCTACGTGCTGCTGTGATCGGCGAAGCAGGAAAAATTGTATTGACCGCCCTGATATGTGTGGCGGTATTTGTTTGGGTCAAACCCCTTGCTGCCGGTTGGTTTTTTACCGGAATGGCAGTGACAATTTTCAGCGGACGGCTGGGGATGCTTTTAAGGGCTTGATTTTCAGGCTTGCTTTTTTGGGATTTGAACGCATCTTCCCTGTGGGAAGAGATGTTAAAGACGGACTGATTCGTAGGAATTTTAATACATGTCAAGCGGAAGCGAAGCACCTACTTCGGGCGAATACATAGCGCACCATTTGCAGAACCTGACTTTCGGCCAGCACGCCGATGGCAGCTGGGGTATCGCCCATGGCGCTGCCGAGGCTGCTGAAATGGGTTTCTGGGCATTCCATGTGGATACACTGGTCTGGTCCCTGATTCTCGGGTTTTCGTTTTTCTTCATGTTCCGCAGCGTTGCAAAAAAAGCCAATTCCGGTGTTCCCTCGCACTTCCAGGCGATAATTGAGTCCATCATTGAATTCGTCGATACCAGCGTGAAGGATTCCTTCCACGGCACCAGCCGTTTGATTGCACCATTGGCCCTTACACTGTTCGTG
>Ga0190293_1000109_pt1 | contig 28407 bp, 19 predicted proteins | sample 48693001_MG_FD_161671 | JGI IMG/M metagenome (GOLD analysis project Ga0190293, IMG submission 161671) | Hydrothermal vent microbial mat bacterial communities from Southern Trench, Guaymas Basin, Mexico - 4869-30-0-1_MG | ecosystem: Environmental > Aquatic > Marine > Hydrothermal vents >...
CCATCGGATAGGAATCGAAATACTCCGTCTTCTGCAATACACTGCATACAAGATAACACAACATCGGGAGTAAGCGCCAAAAGGGGCTTCAGGAAACCCAAAGGAATTACTAGCCAACTCCACATTACCCATCGCACTGAATTCACACGGATCCAGGGGCGTTTACCGCGTCAGATGAGCCCTGACTTGCCCTGATCCTGCCAGCATGCATCGCTCTGCACATCGGTGAAGAATACTGTCAGATCGGCATCCCATGCTCCGTCAGCGAAGAAGACAACCTTATCGGCATCGCTCCTGATCTCGGTGTAGCACCAGATCGGTCCCTCGGTTGCCTCCCATTGGCTCTGGGTAATGTAGGCTACGAGATCAGCCTCTGAGCGGATATCGGTGACAAACACCTTCACTTCCGCATCGGATGCAATATCTGTCCTGAACAGCTTCGGCATATCAGTCCTCCTTCAGTCTCCTGCTATTATCTGGAAGAACCCCGGCGAATCTTCACTATCGTCTCATCAAGCGCCTGCAGGAACTTCGACCTGTCCTTCTTTGAGAAAGGCTTTGGACCTCCGGTCATCACACCCTGCTCACGCAGGTCCGCCAGCAGATCACGCATGGAGAGTGCGTTCCCGATGTTGTCAGGGGTGAAGGGCCGTCCTGTATTGCCAATGACATGAGCGCCTCTGGCAAGACACCGGTGTGCAAGAGGGATATCGCCTGAAATGACGATATCGTTCTCCCCGACATTTTCAGCTATCCAGTCGTCCGCGACATCCGCGCCGCTCTCGACAACAATAAGTTCAATGCGGTTCGAATCGGGGATGCGCATCCAGGAGTTGGATACTACTTTCACCTTCAAACCATATCTGGAGGCTACCTTATAGACTTCCCGTTTAACCGGACATCCATCACCATCGATGTAGATTTCAGGCATCGCTGCCCTTTCTCCTGAACCTCGCTCTCTTGAATCCCTTCATCACCTCGTAAGCCCCAAGGAAGATTCCGGCGGAGCCGAAGACGCAGAGCCAGTCCACAGGCCTGGGGCCGGCGAAGTAGAGGAAGCGGCTGATGGCAGGTGTGTAGATGGCTGTCATGATCAGTCCGATCGAACCAATGATGGACCATAGGAGTATTTTGTTCGTGAAGAAACGACCACCGAATACCGACTGAAGCCGGAAGCGTCTGGAGAGCACATTCGCGAACTGGCAGAATGCGATCGTAAGGTAGGAAAGTGTGGTTGCCCTCAGATAATGGATATTCTGTAGCGGTTCGACATCACTGGACAGGAAGGTCAGCCCCTCCCTGAACATGTAGAAGGCGTAGTTTCCAAAGGCGAGAAGACCAATGAGCGCACCCAGGAAGAGCACCTCCATAGTGCTGCCCCTGTTCATTATGTGCACATGCTGGTCTCTTGGACCCTGCTCCATCACACCCGGAACGGACGGATCGAATGTGAGGCAGGTCAGAGGCATCACCTCCGCCAGGAGGTCGATGGCCAGTATCTGAATGGCAAGTATCGGTATCGCCCAGTCCCCCATGGCAACGCCTATGAGACCAAGAATAACGACAACCAACTCGGCGGCATTGGTGGTCATCGAGGCAAGAACGGTCTTCTTGAGATTATCGTAGATGGTCCTGCCCTCTCTGACAGCCTCAACGAGAGTGGGGAAGCTGTCATCAAGGAGGATCAGCTCAGCTGCCTCCTTGGCGACATCGGTCCCGGTAATCCCCATGGCTACGCCAATGTCAGCACGTTTCAGAGCGGGAGCATCGTTCACTCCATCACCTGTCACCGCTACTACCTGCTCCCGCTCCATAAGCAGTTCGACTATGCGCAGCTTGTGCTCAGGATTGACGCGGGAAAAGATCACTGGTTCGTCGAGGAAGAGGATACGAGCAAGTTCCTCATCCGGCATATCTGTCAGCTGGACACCGGTAAAGACCTCGACTTCCCCATCCTCGGAAAGGCCAATCTCCCTGCCCACAGCCTGTGCTGTAATGGAATGGTCTCCGGTCATTATGAGTACCTTTATCTTAGCTTCCCGGCAGGCTGCAATGGCTTCCCTGACTCCCTCCTTCGGCGGATCGGTCATGCCGACCAGGCCGAGGAAAACTACATCCTTCTCCACCTCTTCAAGTACGTAATCCTCTCCGTCAGGCGAGAGGGGCCGGAAGGCGATGGCAAGTACCCGGAGGGCCTGTTTCGAGAATTTCTCGTTGATCTCCGCTATACGCTGGAGATCCTCCTCGGTCATAGGAACCGCTTTCCCATTTTTGTAAATGAACTTCGAAATGGAGAGAACGCTGTCAGGAGCGCCCTTCATGGCAAGTTCCTTCCGGTCACCGAACTGCCTTATCGAACTCATCCTCTTTCTCTCGGAATCGAAGGGGAACTCGTGAAGCTCAGGGTTCTCCTCGTCCTCGATCGGACTACGCGTACCCAGCTTCGTGGAGAGGGTCACCAGGGCGGCCTCCGTAGGATCACCAATCGGATACCAGCTCTTGTGATCTTCATCCGGCGCATGTATCTCGGCATTGGAGGCCATCGTTCCAGCATCCATCATTATTTCGATGTAGTCGATACCTTTCTGGTCCACGACATCACCGCTGGAGTTCAGCAGACTCCCTTCAGGTTTGTAGCCGATACCGGAGAGACTGTACTCCTCCTCGTCGAACCAGACCCTTGTAACGGTCATCTCGTTCTTGGTGAGAGTACCTGTCTTATCGGTGCATATCACCGTAGTTGAACCAAGGGTCTCCACAGAGGGAAGGTTCTTGACTACTGCGAACCTGTCCGCCAGGCGTTTGCTGGCAGCAGTGAGAGCAACCGTGACCTGCGCAGGAAGCGCCTGGGGCACGGATGCAACAGCTACACCGAGGGCAAGGATGAGACTGGTCAGAAGGGTGAAGCCCTGCCAGAGCGCCACTCCGAAGAGAATCGCACTTAACGCGACAACGATCAATGTGAGCCATTTAGCCAGAACTCCCAGCTCTTTCTGGAGCGGGGATTCCACCGTCTTGGTACTCTGGGTCATACCAGCGATCCGACCCATCTCGGTCGCCATACCGGTGCGGACAACAAGTCCAAGCGCATCACCAGCCGCAACAGTGGTTCCCATGAAGGCCATGTTCTCGCGGTCGGCGAGGATGCTTTCCTCATCGATGGAGGCGCTGTTCTTGCCCTGAGGCATGGACTCCCCGGTCAGGGAGAATTCGACGGTCCTCAGATCGTACGACTCCAGTATCCTCAGATCAGCGGGCAGTCTGTCCCCTGCTTCGACATGCACGATGTCTCCGGGTACAAGCGCTGACTGCTGAAGTTCATGCAATTCACCATCATACATCACCTTGGCAGGTGACTTTATGAGCTCCTTGAGCTTCTCCAGTATCTTTCCGGCCTTGTACTCTTGTATAAACCCGATGATTGCGTTGATAAAGACAATGACGAACATCACTGCCCCGTCGCTGTAGCTCCCGATAGCCAGAGATATGATGCCCGCTGCTATCAGAACCAGTACGAGCAGTTCCCGGAACTGCCTGAGAAAGATCACCCATCTGGGGACAGAGACATCAGAGACTATCTCATTCGGACCGACCTCCGCCCTCACCTTATCGGCTTTCTCTCTGGGTAATCCTTTCAGGCCGGACCCGAGCGACTCGAGGGCTTCAGTAGCAGTCATACGGTAATAATCAGTGGTGGCGATATCGCTCATCCGGTAAGGTCCTTTCTCAGTCCATGCTGTTCAGCCAGCTGGCCACCGCACCTGCGGTTCCCGCTGCGGCGGTCATACAGAGTCCCGGTATCGAACCAAAATCGATCCCGAGGCGCAGAACAGTATCGTAATCATTATTGAAGTTCCTTGTTACATCCACATCCGCAGAAAGCCCCACCCAGCCATCCTGCATGACCGAGGCTCCTGCCGTATACCCCGCGAACCCATCCGGAAATGGGCTGTCTCCCAGAATGAGACCGGGGGTCAGGTTCAGAGAGAGTCTGCTGCTGAGGTCAATTCGAGTATGGACTCCAAGTCCCCACCTGGAGTGCCAGCCACCATTGAGCCAGCTCCCGAAATGAAAGACTGGTCCGAGATACAACCCCTCATCCAGAGTGAAAAGCCAGCCCAGCTCTGAAGAAACGTCCAGCTTCCGCTCAGGACCATCGGAAGGACCCACCGGGTAACCCAGCGTGAAGTCTGCAACCGCGAATGAGGAGCGACCCTCCCCTGGTCCGAAAGGAAGGAAACCCCCTGCCTGGGCGGTTAGTAACCCCGCAGACATGATGATGAGCAGCAAAAGGACATTGCGAACAGGCATGAAAACCCGCCTCCCTATCGCAGTACCATACTAAACAGATGGAGAGCGGCCACCGCCAGAGGGAGCAGCACTCTGATCAGAGACAAGTTATCGATTGCAGCTCAAGCTGTTGATGATCGAGCAGGTTCAGTGAGGAAGAAGTCTGTATACACTTGATCATTATAAGTGCTGGTTCATCTCTCGCATGTCTGGATAAAGATTGAGAATGAAGGCATCGCTGTTTCGGTCAGCTCACTTCTCGAGGATTCCGCGGATCTTGGATTCCAGATCACTGAAGACGTAGGGTTTCTGAAGGAAGCCTGCCAGAGGTTTCCCGGCAAATCGCTGAATAACATCCTGTTCATTGTAACCGCTGGAGATCAGCACACAAACATCCTCCCGCACCCTCCGTAGTTCCCTGAAGGCCTCTTCACCGTCAAGATGCGGCATAGTAAGGTCGAGTATGACCAGATCAATTGCATCCGAGTGTTTGCGGAATATCTCCAGGGCTTCAAGGCCGTCAAATGCGATCAGTACATCGTATCCAAGGCGCTCGAGCATCCGCTTCCCAATGGATAGTACCGTCTCTTCATCATCGACCAGAAGAACTGTCCCGCTGCCGCTCCAGTGCTTCTTTCCTTCAGCCAGTCCCTCTCCTGCCATCTCTTCAGGATGAGGACATACCGGGATCAGAACTTTTATAGAGGTTCCTCTGCCAAGCTCACTGTAAACCTTGATAGTGCCATTATGCCCGCGTACTATCCCCAGAACAGCTGAGAGACCAAGCCCGCGACCGGTGAACTTCGTTGTATAGAACGGATCGAAAAGTTTGAGCTGAGTCTCTTCATCCATACCGGCACCGGTATCGGTCACTTCCAGGTAAACATACTGACCCTCCGGAAGTGATTCATCGATATATGCACTGGCAAGGTACTTATGGTCGCAATCCATGGCTCCGGTCGTTATCGATACAACTCCGCTTGTCCTGTCGATCGCTTCTGAAGCATTGGTGACAAGATTCATGATTATCTGTCTGATCTGAGTTGGATCCGCTTCGATATATGGAAGGTTGTCTGAGTAATGATATTTAATGACAGCCTTTTTGGATATCGAAACCTCCAGAATTCGAGTCATCTCATCGATCGCTTCATTGAGGTCGACCTTCTGGATGACGAATTTACCCTTGCCTGAATAAGCGAGCATCTGCCTCGAAAGATCAGCCGCACGCTTCGCTGCTATCTCTATCTCTCTCACATTGCTGCGCACCGGGTTCGTCTCGGAAAGATCCATCAATGCAAGATCCGCATTGCCCAGGATTGCCATGAGTATGTTGTTGAAATCATGCGCGATACCACCTGCAAGTACACCAAGGCTCTCCAGTTTCTGCGTATGCAGTATCTGTCGTTCAAGCTTCATTCTCTCTTCCTCAGCGATTTTCAGATCAGTGATGTTACGGCTGGATTCGATGATCTGGATAACCTCACCCATGTCATTAAAGATCGGAGCGGCATGAATATCGACAAAGATCTCGCTTCCATCCGAAGAATAGTGAGTATGCTCAGCAGTTACGGGACCGCGCGTATGGAGAACCTGCTGGAGAGGACATGGGTGGTGGTCACCAGTACAAGGGGTAGTCGAATTGTGGGATACCTGATAGCATGTCCGGCCTGCAGAGACTGGATCAATCCCCGCTCGAGTCCTGACAGATTTATTGGCCAGAGTAATAGTGTGATCCAGATTGATCACCATCATGTCTTCGGGAAATCCATCTATCACGGTCTGGAGAAAGGAGAAAGCCCGTTCCCGCTCTACTTCCGCATGCTTGAGTTCCGATATGTCACGTGTGAATGCGCCTATCCTGGTCGAATCTAAATCCCTGCCCTGCTCGAGAATGTAGGCCTGGACTTCGACCGGGAAGACCGAGCCATCCTTGCGGATGTACTCCTTCTCGTAGAGATCCGTGTAACCCCGCTCGGTTAGCAGGGTCCCCTGCACCTCACGCTCAGTCTGTATCCACTTCTCAGGCGTGATGTTCCAGAAACTCATACCCCTGAACTCATCCAGAGAATATCCCATCATCTCGAGCATTCGGGGATTCGCGTCAAGGATCTCCCCGCCGCCCAGCACGATGACATATCCGTCACGGTTCGCGTTGAATAGAGTACGGAAGCGCTTCTCACTCTCGATAAGTGTATTCTCCATCCGTACTCGACTGGTGATATCATGCGATACGGAGATGAGAGAGATTACTCCATCATCCTCGAGTACCGGTGCGACCCGCACTTCAAAGTGGAGTTCCTCACCTCCAGTGTTTAAGTACTCGGTCTGATAGGAACCGCATTCTCTGGATTCTATCACACTCTTCAGGCATTCGCGAGATTCCTGATGAAATGCCGGTGGAGTGAAATCGAAGATGGACTTCCCAATGACGTCCTCTCTACTAAGATCAGGGAGTAGATGATTGATGAAGCGGATCGTTCCATCGCAGTCCAGGAGCATAACGTGGTCCGGTGAGTGAACGGTAAGTATTCGCCACTTCTCCTCGCTTGCTTTCAGATCGCGCAGAAACAGCATGCTGTTCAGAGCATCAGTAAGCCTGCGGCTCACCTCGCGGAAGAGATCCTTCTCCTCCTCCGTCCATACGCGGTGGTGTGAACACTGATGAAGTCCGAAGATCCACGGTTTGCCGGTCAGAGGATAGAGAGCGATCTGGATCTGTGAGAGAGTGCTGAATTGCTCATCAGACTTCTTGGGAGCGCCATCATCCCGGGAGTCGATTGTGATGATATCGTTCTTATCCAGCGCCTTGCGCATGATTTCACTGGCTTCGGGCATCATCGGGATATCTTCTCCGAGAGCCATGGCACCGGGGTATTCCGGTCGAGTACGCTCCATCGAAACACTCCACCATTCAGCATCAGGGTCACAGGGATAAAGGAGCCAGGCGCGGTCGGTATGGAATATCTCGAGAGTGGTCTGCAGCACATCAGACATCATCTGGTCAAGATCTCCTGCTTCCAGTATCACCGCATCAACTGTTTTTATATTATCGAGCAGGCGAAGCAACATCTCACGCCTGTAATCAGCAAGTCTGTGCTCTGTGATATCAAGAACCGTTGTCAGAATGACATCCTGTCCGAAGTACCTGATCGCACAGGAATAAAGCCTGGCCCAGAAAGATGAGCCGTCCTTTCGCAGCAGCTTCACCTCGAAGTCCTCAACGAATCCCTGAGTATGAAGAGTGCCGAGGAACCTCTCACGATCATCCTCGCTCTCATAAACACTTGAGATGCCTGTCTCTGAGAGCTCTCCGATAGTGTATCCAGTCATGTGTGAGAATGACTTGTTGAATTTTAAAACATCACCGGCTGGATTTGTGATGCATAATCCTGCAGGAACACTCTCAAAGAGGTTGCGGCACTGTTCCTCAGGATCAGATTCGGAAGCCGATATTGAGATCGCAGAGGTTGAGGATTCAGCAGATGGAGACCGCTCAGGATCGACTGATTCGAAAATGGACAGACGTTCCCGAAGCTCTTTCAGTTCCTGAACGAGCTGATTTCTGGTCTTCTCACTATCACGCATCAATGACCCCTGCTCATATTGAGTAATACCCAACTAAGTATTGATGATTGCTTCCGGTGGCGCAAGGAGTAATCACGGCATATTGCTGAATCAGACTTCAAAGTTGCTCTCTTGACTAAAGATCTATCACTATTATGTTCCTGACCGAACGGTCAGTCAGGAGGAGAGCAGCATGACCGCAAAGGACAGAATACTGGATGCCGCTGAGGTGACATTCGCTGAAACAGGCTTCGCCGGCTCCTCGATGAAGGTCATTGCCGAGCGGGCCGGCGTTGTTAAGAGCCTTATTTACCACTACTTCAGTTCGAAGCAGGATCTTTGGACGAAAGTCGTAGAGCGCCATATGCGTGACCACAAATTCCTTGAAGGCATCCAGGATACAATTGGTGTTCTGATGAGTAAAGGAATCGATGGAGCCAAGGAAGCGCAAGGATACAGGCACTATTTTGGATTTCTGCAGCGGAACCAGAATCTGCTCAGGATGATGGCCTGGCTGAATGCAGAGCACTCCGATCGGTCTTCCGGACCGGAGCCGGCGGAACCGCTGAAGAAATCGATATTGGGGAGCATACAATTGCTTCAGGACAAGGGGGTATTCCGTCGTGATATCGACCCCAGGATATTCATTATCCTGCTGATGGCCGCCAGTGAGTTCTGGTTCGTTTCTGGCGGACGGATAGCCGCCTGGTTCGGAGATGAGATGGATTCATCCGAACTGGAGGAGAAGTACATCAGCTCAGTCGGAAGACTCCTTCTCGACGGGATGCGGGGAGAGTCCTGATGAATACTCGACGGAGCATGAATTCCTTCATCCTGTTTCTGACTGGAATACTGTCTCTGCTCTCCTCATGCCAGAGCATGGAAGAAAACGCACAGCTGGCAACTCCGGTCACTGTGATGATAGCCGAGTCCGGCATCATCAACCGGAGCATCGTAGTCTACTGCCGCCTTGAAGCGGGGCAGGAGGCGATGATAAGTGCTTTCAGTCCGGGGAGGATACTGGAAGTGAATACATCCGTGGGTGATTCTGTTCAGGAGGGTGACCTCCTTGTGGAACTTTCTACTGATCAGCGCAACATCGGGGCCGTTAATGCCGCAGCAGCGAGGATCGCAGCAGCATCTGCGGTCTATTCAAATGCAGAGGCGGATCTCGAGAGGAGTTCGAGACTCCTGTCCTCGGGGGTCATAAGCGAGAGTGAGTATGAACGGAGCGCAGTCCGGGAACTCACCGCGGAGGCCGCCCTGCAGGGGGCGTACGCCGCCTACTCAGCCGCTCGCAGTACGGATATGAGTGGCAGGATAACTGCTCCGTTCAGTGGCTCCGTAACGAGGGTATGGGCACGAGAGGGCGAGACCACTGGCGGTCCGATGATCTCCATCGCTGACTCCTCTCTCCTCAAGGCTGAACTGCTTGCTGCCCCCAGGCATCTCTCTTATCTCGAAGTGGGGCAGAGTGTCGCATTCACTACGTCGCATCACTCCGGAATTGTATTCCCTGGAGCAGTGACATCCGTTTCTCCTGCAGTTGACCCGGTCTCCGGACTGGTATCCCTTACGATACAGCTACACGACAGGTCAGGTCTTCTCCGTTCTGGAATGACCGGTACCGCCTTCGTCAATCTTGAAACTGTACCGGATGCTGTAGTACTGCCGCAGAGCGTAATGAGACCCGCAGGTGACAATGCGCGGACGGTCGCACTGCTGAGGGAAGGTCATGCCCTGATCGTTCCCATTGAAACGGGTATTGCCAGCGGTACGGACCTCGAAGTGACTGCCGGAGTCTCTCCCGGTGACACTGTCATCGTCATGGGTTCCAGCCTTGTTTCAAGCGGCGACATCGTGAGGGTGGTTGAGTAATGAGCCTCGCAGGACTGGCAGTAAGAAGGAACACAACATTCCTTATGATCTTCCTTCTGATGGCTGGAGCAGGGCTTTTTGCCCTGTCTCAGCTGGGCATCGACTACTTTCCGAAGGTCGATCTGGGACAGGTCATTGTCGTGACAATGCTGCCTGGAGCAGGCCCATCTGAGATCGAAGGACTGGTAACAGAGATACTGGAAGATGCTGCATCCGGTGTGGAGGGTGTCGAGACCATCACATCGGACTCCAGAAGCGGACTCAGCATAATAACGCTGGAACTCAAAAGCAGCGCCGATATCGACCAGGCCGAAACCGATATTAGAGATGCCGTGGACAGGGTGAAGATACAGCTGCCGGATGCCGCATCAGATCCGTACATAGTTGCGATGGAATCCAGCATGAAGCCGCTTATCCTTCTCACCTTCACGAGCGACGCCATGAACGGCGCCGAGCTGAGATATCTGGTCGAGGATGAGATCACACCGAGGCTGGGACGGGTGGAAGGGGTCTCCTCTGTCGACGTCTCAGGCGGACAGGTCAGACAGATCAATGTCATTGTAGATCCGATTCTTCTCTCTGAGCGCGGTATCCCGATAGCCCGGGTCTATGGCGCGCTGAGTGCAGTGGGAGGCAATCAGCCGGGAGGAGACATTGAGGATGGTGATCTGGAGTTCACCATCAGCGTCAAATCAGGCTTCGAGGAACTGGACAGCATACGTGATCTTGTTATCGGGATGGACCAGGGGCAGCAGGTCCGCATAGCTGATGTGGCGGAGGTCGATGATGGATTCCGAGAACCCCTTAACTATATCCATCTGAATCAGGGGGAAGCAGTACTTGCGGTGTTCAGGAAAAGCTCCGATGCCAATACCGTGAACACCTGCAGCAGGCTCGAATCCGCCATCAGCGATGTGGCATCTGATTACTCGGAAATGCTGAACACGACCATCATCTACAATCAGAGGCAGTTCATTACAGGCTCAATGAAGGATCTCCTTATTACGGGAGTTCAGGCCGTCTTCCTCGCAGCTGCAGTCCTGACCTTTTTCCTTGGCTCAGTATCTAACGCGGGAATAGTAAGCCTCTCGATGCCCCTCTCCTTCATCACCTCATTCGCAGCCATGTATCTGCTGGGAGTGAGCCTGAACATCATGTCTCTGGCCGGCCTGAGCATCTCTATCGGGATGATAGTCGATAACTCCGTCGTGGTCCTTGAAAACATCCACAGACGGAGGAGAGATGGCGAAGGCAGCAGTGAGGCTTCAGAGAAGGGCGCCGCACAGGTCGGGATGGCGGTAACGGCATCGACACTGACGACTGTCGCTGTATTCATTCCAATGCTCTTTGTACCGGGCATGACGGGCCAGATATTCAGGGACCTGAGCATCACAATCTCTTCAGCACTTGTGATATCCCTGTTTGTCTCACAATCCCTTATCCCTCTGCTTGGGTCCAGGTCGAAAAGACTCATCAGGGAGCACTCGACCAGGTCGATCTCCGGACGGATACAGGCATGGCTGGTGCGGATCGAGGAGAAGTACGCCAGAACCGTTGCATGGCTCATCGGTCATGTCCGTTTCGTCCTCATCCCGGTTGTACTTCTGCTCTTCTTTTCCCTCTTCATGATGAAGTTCATTCCAAAGACCTTCCTCCCTGAACCGCAGGAAGGCGTTATCGAGATCGAGATCGGTCTTGCGGCGGGTACGGGACTCGAGTTCACGGACAGCATTCTTGTGAACATTGAACGTCAGGTGCTCGCAGCTATCGAGCCTGACGACCTCAAGGATTCCTTCCTCAGTGTGGGCAGACGGGAGGGTCTCGGTTCAATCTTCGGCACTTCCTCCTCCAACGGTGGGGAACTCAGCCTGTACTTCGTCGGTGAAGCGGACAGATCGAGGAGCATCGATGAATATGACCTCCTGATCCGCAGTATTCTGAGCGGGATACCGGGTATCGAGTACGACCTCTCGAGTGGAATGCCGCTGGGTAACGAGTTCCCTGTGAATGTCGTCATTTTCGGCAGTGATCTGGCCGAACTCAGGGAGATCGGCGCCATCATCAGCAGCAAGATATCCAGTATCCCGGGGACGGTGGATATCTCCTCATCACTCGAGAATCGGATGATGCAGATAGACTTCATACCTGCAGGTGAGGAGCTCTTCCTGCGGGGAATGTCCCCGGATAGGCTGGGGACGGAGATGACACTCGGGATACTCGGACGCAATGCCTCCGTATTCACCGAGAACGCAAAGCAGTACGATGTCAATCTGCGGTATGCGGATGAATACAGATCCTCAACAGAAGCCGTCTCGGGCCTGGTAGCTTTCGGCATGCCGCTGGATGCATGGGGCACCTTCCGCAGCACACTTGTGCCCCAGGCAATCGAAAGAAGGGACAGGATCCGGAATGTCTCCATCACCTGCGGTATCTCAGGAAGATCTCTGGGTGATGTGGCAGCCGATGTCGAGACCCTGATGGATACGCTGGATATCGGAGGCCACAGGTATGAGATTCTAGGTGATATCAAGGACCAGGCAGAGGCGTTCGGCAGCATGGCCCTGGCCATAGCTGTTGCCGTGATCCTGGTCTATATGGTCATGGCCTCCCAGTTCGAATCACTGCTGGAGCCATTCATCATCATAATCGAGGTTCCCCTGGCAATGATAGGAGTCATCTGGACGCTCCTCCTCACCGGGACGACCATGGGACTGACGGCCCTGGTCGGCCTGCTTGCGCTGGCCGGGATCGTGGTGAACAACGGCATAGTATTCGTCGATTTCGCCAACCACCTCCGTCGTGAGTCCGGGATATCCGCTGCAGAGGCCATCGTGCTCGCGGGACGGAAGAGACTCAAACCAATACTGATGACGGCGATAACCACCATCCTTGCTCTGATGCCGCTGGCGATCGGCGGAACCGACAGTTCTGTAATGTGGACCCCGATGGCACGGGTCGTTGCGGGAGGACTGGCTTCAGCTACATTCCTTACGCTCATTGTACTGCCATGCCTCTATGTAAAACTGGATCACTGGCATAAGAAGAGAGAGGAAAGCAAAGTGAAGAAATGAGGCCGGGCCTCATTTCTTCGATTATTGAAGTTCTGAGGCCCGGCCTCAGATTTACGGCCTCAGATTTAAAACAATGATCTGACAAGCAGAAGAAGTCCAACGACAATCATCGGTATGCCGATGATAGCACCGATAACGGTAAGCGTGAGTAGAACGCCCAGGAGCAAAAGGACCAGGCCTATCACACCGGCCAGCAGTCTGCCGGTCAGACCGAGAAGTGTAGTAACCAGTTTCCATAGTGCCGAGAAGGGCGCCGAGAGGATGCTCATGGAATGATGTTGACGAGTTTACCGGGGACGATGATCACTCTTCGCGGCTCTTTCCCTGCAAGGATCTCAGCTATCTTCTCCTCCGCCAGAGCGTGCTGCCTGATACTATCCTCTGTCGCATCGGAGGTGACTGTGATCCTTGCACGGATCTTCCCCTTTACCTGAACAACCATCTCAACTGTATCCAGTTCGAGATCGCTCTCGACCCAGCATGGCCATTCCTCGAAGAATACGCTCTCCCCGGGGAAACCCATCCTGTGCCATATCTCTTCTGAGATGAAGGGTGTCATTGGAGCCATTACTGTCACCAGCTGTCTTATTGCGCCCCTCCAGAACTCACCTGCGGTTCCCGCCTTGCCCCGGTTCGCGGAGAGGAAGTTGACGAACTCCATAAGCGCGGCAACTGCGGTGTTGAAGGCAAACTCGTCAATGTCCTCGGATACCTTCTTCAGCATCCTGGAAAGTTCGTAGCGAAGTTCGCGGACAAATGTGCTGTCAACCGGCTGCCTCGCGATGGAGGCAGTATCGTAGACAACAGACCAGACACGCTTGAGGAACCGGTAGGTTCCAGCTATGCCATCCTCGCTCCAGCCGAGTTCAGCCTCGAAGGGCCCCATGAAAAGGATATACAGTCTGAGGGCATCGGCTCCATACTTGGCGACCATCTCGTCGGGGGTGATCACATTGCCCTTGGACTTGGACATCTTCTGCCCATCAGCTCCAAGGATCATGCCCTGGTTCTTCAGCACCGGGAATGGTTCATTGAAATTCACCAGACCCTCATCGAACATGACTTTGGTCCAGAACCTTGCATAGATGAGATGCATGACCGCATGCTCGGCACCGCCAACATAGAGGTCTACAGGAAGCCAGTACTTCACCGCCTCGGGGTCGAAAGGTCTGTTCCGCTCGTGCGGGGAGGCAAATCTCAGGAAATACCATGAGGAGCATGCGAAGCCAGCCATAGTGTTCACATCCCTCTTCGAAGGACAGCCGCACAGCGGGCATTCGGTCTTGACCCAGTCCTCCGCTTTCGCCAGGGGAGATCGTCCCGAGTCGTCCGGCTCGAAGTTTTCCATATCAGGAAGCACGACCGGAAGATCCCTGTCAGGCACAGGACCGCATTGGGGGCAGTGTATTATCGGAACTGGTGCTCCCCAGTACCTCTGCCTGGAAACAAGCCAGTCCCGTATCCTGTATCGGACATCCGGCTTGCCTATGCCCTTCTCAACTGCATATACGCCCATCTCCCTACGAGCGGTCTCGGAGTCAAGACCGGAGAACAATCCGCTGTTGAGCAGGTTGCCATCAGCCACAGTAGCGGCGTCCTGAACACCCTGTGGTTTCCCGCCGGGAGCAATGACCTCGATTATGGGAAGACCGAATTTCTTAGCGAAAGCATGGTCCCTCTCATCATGGGCAGGTACGGCCATGATAGCAGCGGTACCGTATCCGGCCAGCACGTAATCAGCCACCCAGAGAGGTGTTCGCTCCCTGTTGAAGGGATTAACAGCATAGCAGCCGGTGAATACACCTGTCTTCTCGCGATCTGCGGCAGCGGTCCTTTCGACAGCGCTCCTGCTCAGTGCCTTTTCGGTGTAAGCTCTGACCTTCTCCAGCATATCGGGACGGATCATCTTCTCGATATCAGGATGCTCAGGTGCCAGAACGCAAAAAGTGGCCCCGAAGATCGTATCCAGCCGGGTCGTGTATACCGGAAGATCCGTCTTAACGCCTGTCACCGGATTCTCGACAATGAAATTGACCTCTGCACCCTCTGAGCGGCCTATCCAGTTCCTCTGCATCGCCTTGATGCCTTCAGGCCAGTTCAGATCATCAAGATCTTCAAGCAGTCTGTCGGCGTATTTGGTTATTCTGAAGAACCACTGCTTCAGTTTCTTCCGCGTAACCTCTCCGTCACAGCGCCAGCAGAGACCTCCTGCGGCCTCTTCATTCGAGAGGACTATCTTGCAAGCGGGGCACCACATCTGATCGCTCTCGGCTTCATATGCGAGTCCCCTGTCAAAGAGCAGATTGAAGAAGTGCTGAGTCCACCTGTAGTAATCGGGATCACTTGAGTTGATCTCCCTGTCCCAGTCATAGCTGGCCTCAATGAGTTTCATCTGCCTTCTGTAAGTATCTGAGTTGATCCTGGTCACTTCGGCGGGATGAACGCCCGTCCGGATAGCGTACTCCTCAGCAGGCTGTCCGAATGCATCCCAGCCCATGGGGTGGAGGACATTGAAGCCATCCATCCTCTTCTTCCTGCAGATGACGTCAGTAGGTATGTAATTCTTACAGTGCCCTACGGATAGGCCTGCTCCGGATGGGTAAGGAAAGTAATCAAGGCAGTAGAAGGGCTCCCTGCACGGGTCACTTCCGGTGGAATAGAGCTTCATACGCTCCCATACCGGCTTCCACTTCTTCTCGAGGATACTGAAATCGTAGAGTTCCACGGTTTCCCTCCGGTTCCGGGAGTGTGTGTTCTTATAGGTAATGTAACATGAACAAGTGCTGGGGCCGGGTAAAGGTTTCACGCAGCTGGGCAGATACTGACAGGTCAGTTCGGACAGGGAAGCAGGATGGAGAGTACGCTTGGTGTCTCTCCCACTCTGACAGCACCGCCTGCCAGCCTGACGGCAAGCGTGAGAAGAGAAAGCTCAATCTCCGGGTTAAGCCCTGTTAGAAGATCTATCGAGCTTTTTGAGAGGATGACTTCAATATCCGACAGTGTGGTTCCCGCCACACCGCGGAGTTCGAGCTGCAGGAAGCTGTCAGTCTCCTGATCACTGCCTGCGGCTCCTCGGATGCCGGCTACACGAACCCCTGATACAATTATCGTGGGGGAATGGGTGGGACTGAATGTCCTGCAGATACTGAGAAGAAGATCGGTCAGCAGATCAAAATCACCTGATATCTCGGGAAGTGATCCGGATACAACAACATCCGGAGGCTGCATGCCGTCTTCGAGGAACCTCGATGATACGGCATCAAGCAGAATGTCCGAAGCTATCCTCTCCGGCGTATGACTCCATGCACGTCGAAGGAGTCCCTGGTAGAAGGATGCACTGCCGATAGTCTCAAATGCGTAACCGGCTGTGACCAGTGTTGCGGACACTGGATGGTCTGGATTGAGCGTATCCCGTATCCTGGTAAAACCCCTTGCTATCGAGGCCGATAGCTGGTCGAGAAGATCACTGAGACCGATACCCGCCTGCCTTGCAGTCTCACCGCATAGAATCCTGGCAACATAGCTCTCGGAAGTTATGGGCCACCAGAATATCATCGGAACTCCCTGATGACCGTTCACGGCCACCGAAGCGATGCGCAGTTCTTCCCCACTTCTCATGGTCAGCATAGTATCAAGACGTCCTGCCTTGAGAACAGCACGAATGAGATTCTCAATGGAGCTGTCATTCGGAGGACTGAAAATATCGAAGAGATTCATTCCGGAAATAACTCCCTCGGTAGCATCCATCCAGGTCGAAAGAAGTATTCTGCCGCCACTGTCTGTGATGAGGAATCTGCCAGCGGTCCTGTCAGCTAGATTGGCGAATCGCTGACCAATAGCGTTGCGTTCCATTGTCGCGTAAGTCTTTGCGACATTGGAAGCGAACTCCTTCATAGCATGACTTGGAGTCCCCCCCTGGAACATGCATTCTCCTATCACAGTGGTGTCTGTCTCCAGTGGCATTTTCCACTTCGTGAGCTGCACCAACTCTTCATTCTGTTCATGTGCAGCTCTCGATATGGTATCAGTGCCCCGCATCTGCAGATCAACTCTGGAGGCTCCCGATGTGGCGAGGAAGGTCGAGGCTGCAGTTTCGGCTACACTTGTCCTGGTTGATGAAGAGAGTATGCCGGCTGTTCCGTGGCTGAGGGCCTTGTACATCTCAGCAGCTTCTTTGGCCGCCTGCAGACTGTAAACATCACCGACCTCAATCCCAACCAGAATCATCACAGGCTCTACGCTGCCCCGCTCTGCGGATTCAGCCCCGGACAGTCTCCAGGCACACCTGGTAACATGACCATCGAGACTTGTAACCTCCCAGGTCTCAGGGAATTCAGTGAGCCCCTTTCTGGCAAGTCGTTGAGCGGTGCTGATACCTCCGATAGCATCGAATAGCAGGTTTGCGGTCAGCTCTCCCCTGTTCACGGCCACATCTCGTGGAATACCTGTCAGCTGCTGCATAGCTCTATTCCAGAATATCACGGACCAGTCAGATCTGAAGAGGGCAGCCGGCACATCGAGAGTGGCTATTATGGCATCAGCCATCCGACTCTGTCTATCGAGGAGAAGACTCATCTGCTCCTTCTCGGATTCACTGGTGTCAACACTGATGGCAAGAGCCAGCATCAGGGATGCCAGACCCGCCAGGCTATATATCTCATTCCTGCTCGCATCTTCAGCATCTGCGGCAATCAGATACCCGTGCACTTTCCTGTCGATCTCGAGCGGGTAAACCAGACAGGATTCGAACCAGCTCCCCAGCAGACCCATTTCCTCACCGGACAGCTGACAACCCTGATTTGAATCAAGAGGGAATGAAGCGATCCTGAGATCACTGAAAGCTTCTGGTGCCGATTCAGGCCAGTCACCTGAGAAGCCTGCAAGCTCTCTCTCTATGAGTGGATCGAACAAATAGACAGCAACAGCCCTGGCTGAGAAGGTCTCTCTGAGCACTTCCGCGGCCTGATTCAGATCAGAATGCTGACCGTCAAGGAGTACTCCGGAAAGCGTATCCAGAAGGCTTATACGCTCTCTGCATATCTGCAGTTCCTCCTCGGTCATCACTGCACGTGTGCTGTCCTCGAATATCCCGACTGCATAATGGACCTCACCGGAATCCTCGATAATGGAACTTACCGACTGCGAGATAACCTTGGTCGCTCCATCAGGAAGGGAGAAGCGAACCACTCTTGGGCCACTCTCTTTCACTTCGGAGCCATCGAATGCCGGAAGCGTCTGATCCTCGAATACAGCAAAACTCTCTCTTGGGAGTATCTCGTGGAGATGGATACCGAGCAGGTTCTCGACCAGGCCGAATATTCTTCCGAATGCTCTGTTGGCGACGAGTATCCGGTAATCCCTGTCGAAGAGCACCAGACCAGTGCTCACCGCATGGAAATATGCCTGATTCATCCTTCTGCTCGTTCTGAGCCGGCGCTCAGCCTGGTAGCTCTCGGTAGTATCGAAACAGGTGCCGACCACACCGGGACCTCCTGGGGAAAAGGTGCTCTCCACACGTCTCTGCCCCTCAGGTCTGCATTCCACCCGAACCTGTCGGCCGTCCAGAACCATTTGAATGACGTTGTCCCATGAATAGAGGATCGGCTGTACCAGCATATCCTGCAACCTGCGTCCAATGGCATGCCGTTCAGGGATTCTGAAGATCGTGCTCATGGCTCTGTTCCACTGTGTAATAACTCCGGACCGGTCTGTCCCTACGACACCGGCTCCAAGTTCATCGAGAACTATCCCTCCGCCATCCTGAAGGCCCCGATTCTCGAACAGGACGAGTTCGGCTCTTCCATCGAGGGGACTCAGCGAACCACTGAAAGTAGAAGTCTGAATATGCACCGGAGTCTCAGGTATACCTCCTGAAAGGGCTCCTGCTACCTCCGGTGGGAGCAGGACCAGAGGTTCGCTGGCATCAATGAGCCTTCTGGCGCGTACACCCAGAATGCCTGAACTGTCACCAGAGACAGCCTCAATCCCGGTTTGGGGATTCCATCGCAGCCTGACCCAGCCGCTTGGTGAAACCTGGTCCGCTCTGGCATGGTCTGTCATAAACCGGTCCTGTTTGGAGTGTTACGGCTGTTAACCGCGTCAGTCCCCGTAGCTGATTCCAAGTGAAAACAGTGTCCAGTTGTCTTCCACACTGTCAGAGTATTCAGAAGGAAAAGAGGTGCTTCTCCTCGAACGCCCACTGGAATACATGGCAGTCTCAAGGAGAATATCACCAACTCTGTAATTCCCGCCGAGGGAAAAAGTGAATCCGGTCCGATTCATGTTCTTCCCATCGTAAAAGCCTACACCTGTAAGGATATTGATATCATCCCTGATCGGAGTCTCCAGTGTGAGCTTGCCCTGGAAGTAGTTCTCTTCGAATGGGGAGGTGATCTCTGCCTCGAAGCCCATCCTGGAATTGGCCAGATGCTCCGCAACGGCTCTGGCTGCAAGGGAGACTCTGGAGAGATAGTGGTCAGAGCTGGATGTGTAGGCTGCTCCTGCACTGAGGATACCATCATCAAGTGTAAATCCGGCGTGGTAACAGAACTCACTCTCTTCCCAGCTCCAGGTCGAAGTCGAATCCGTGTAAGGAGTGTAGGATTCGTCAAATGTGTATTCGTAATCGGCAGAACCAAACCTGAGGCCTGCAGAAGCACCCACGCTCATCGTCTCTGATATTTCGTATGAGAATCCTCCCAGAGCCTCCCATAGACCACCGCTGGCCGTGAGTATCTCGACCCTGTCAATTTCCGGATGTGAGGGATCGTTGGGAAGATAGTGTGTGCCATCGTACTGGTTGTCCATGACCTTGGATGCACCTGCTGCAAATACAAGTGCGGGAGAAGCGCGAAATGCAAAGGCTCCTGTAGCAGTACCGAATCCGGTACCGGCGCGTTTTGTCGTGGATGTCGAATCAATGATGGCCTCGCTCCAGGCAACTATCGCACCGGAGGTTGAAACCATGAAGCCCTCTACTTTCGACAGACTGGCTGGATTGAGTAGAACAGCAACTGGTCCATCGGCCCCGAATACCTTGCAACCGCCAAGAGCAGCAGACCTGATGCCAACAGCATCAATTCCGTTTCCGAGATTAAGAGCATCGTGAAATCCGTAACCGATTACGATGGAAGTACTTAATAGAAGTAGAGAGATGAGTAGCCACTTAGTGGATACTCCCCGCGGTGATGCTGCCGAACCTGATGGCATCCCGGCTTCTGACATGAGGTGGGTCCCTTCATTTTGATGTTTCTCAAGAACTGTTTGAGGAAAGATACCGATGCCAGACTGTCTGTGCAAATTTCGGCTGCAGGAGGCGATGAACATTCCGCAGAGTAATTTTCACGCATATATTATGCTGATGAATGGAGGTCGCCCATGGAGAAGACGCTAGTAATATTAAAGCCCAATGCTGTACAGAGGGAACTCGTAGGTGACCTTATCTCAAGATTCGAAAAGCGCGGTCTCAAAATAACTGCTTTAAAGATGATGACCATCTCTAATGAGACAGCCACCAAGCATTACAGTGAGCACAGGGATAAATCCTTCTTCAGTGAGCTCATCGGCTTCATCTGCAGCGGTCCCTCCGTGATACTCCAGCTGGAATCCGATGATGCCGTTCACATTGTACGCACAATGACAGGCAATACCGACCCGGCTTATGCGGCCCCCGGGACGATCAGAGGTGACTATGCTACCTCACCTGGACACAACATGATACATGCTTCTGATTCAGTTGATGCAGCTATACGGGAAATCGAGATGTTCTTTTCCAAAGAGGAGATCCAAGACTACCGGCTTGCTGTAAGGCCCTGGCTCTGAGCTGTCAGTCTCAGGGATTCCAGGTCAGTCCAACGGATACGATTGACGGAGAATCCTTGATATCTTCAGGCGCCTCGTAGCCGAATGCAAGAGCTTCCCTGTCAACAGATGACCAACTGAATCCGCCGTTCAGGGTTAGTTTCCCGAAGGATATTCCTGTGCCCAGCGCGATCCCCAGTTCTTCCCTGTCAATCTCGTCTCCTCTGTCACCGAAGAATAGACTCCCCCGTACAGTGAAGTTGGTGGAGGGTGTGAATTGACCAAGTACCCTTATGAGCAATGCATTGGTATCACCGGGATCGATCATCTCCACTTCGGCGCCGAAGGCGCCCTGCCTGGAATCACTGGTGTAGAGAAGCGCTCCGCCGGCGATCCTTGCGTCGTAATGGTCACTTGCAGAGGCATAGCTCAATCCCAGCCTGGAGAGCCCCAGGGGCAGAACAACTCCTCCATGCCAGCAGAAGCCTGACTCTTCAAAGGATGTGGAGACAAGAGTATCGTTCTCAGGATCGCGCCTGTCTGTAAAAGTCGAATCGAAGGATACCGAGCCAAATCTCAGTCCGCCGGAGAGACCGACATTCAACCATGTAGCAGGTCTCCACGCAAGTCCTGCGGCTGACTCATATAGTCCGCCGGTCACTTTAAGCTCCCTGACCTCGATTATCTGCCCGTACGCCGGTCCGGGATCCTGGTCATAGTCGTAATAGATGCCGTCATATGAAAAATCCGATATCCTGGCCACGCCAGCTGCAACAGCAAACTCGGGGGATACCTGCAGTTTGAGCGCTGCAGAGAGGTTGCCAAGAGCCATCCAGGTCCTGTCATGCTTGCCCAGACTATCCTCGACCATTTCCCTGATAACCGCTGGACCGATTGACATTGAAATGGATGTTCCGGGAATGCGGTAGATGTCTGCAGGATTGGTAAGTACAGAGAGAGCATCGCCAAAACCTATGGCCCGGGCGCCTCCCAGAGCCAGTGAGACAGCATTGTAACCTGGAATTCCGCTTCCGTTACCATGAGCATCCACGTAGCCAAATGCGAAGACGGTACCGGATACCATCATGAGCAGAAGGATAGTAAGGAATCTATTTCTCTTCATGAGGTCCCCCGATCAAGGGGCATTGACCATTCAGCTGTCAGGAAAACAGCTACGAGCCAGGCGGCTTCCTGAAGGAAGCCGCCCTCTGCCCCTGTAAGTTGGCTCCGTCAGGAGCTGAAATGCTCCTTCACGTAATTATATCCGGCCATTATAGCCTTTTCGTTCATCTTTATGACTTTCTCCGGCTTGCCGGCGAACAGCCCTGGCATGAGCCTGTTTATCTCTGCCGGGTCGAAAAGCCCGGTTATCGCAGCAAAGGCTCCGACACTGACCATGCTCTGTACTCGCGTATCACCAAGCTCATCCGCCATACCGGTGATCGGCACGGGATAAACCTTCACATCATCCCGGGAAGGCTCGATGTCGATGAGTGTACTGTTGTAAAGTAGCGCGCCACCAGTCTGCATGATCTTCTCGAACTTCTCAAGACTCGGCTGGTTCATCGCGATGATGATGTTGGGCTCTGTGGCCTCGGAAGCGCCAATCGAACCATCCTGGATCTTGACTGAGCAGTTTGCTGTTCCACCACGCATCTCAGGTCCGTAGGAAGGAAGCCAGCTGACATTGTAGCCGTACTCCATGCCCAGATGCGCAAGCGCGATACCGGTGGACATGATCCCCTGTCCTCCGAAACCGGATACTCTGAGGGATGTCTTCCTGAAGAGTTCCGGTACATCCAACCTCGTGAGTTCCGCCTTCGACTCCTTATAGTCGAGAGCCTTCTTCACACTGTCCGAGTCATGGACTGGAGTCGGTCTAACGGTTAATGGCGCATCCTCTGTGATGTCCTTATAGACCCCAAGAGGGAATACATCCAGCATGTTGTCTATTATCCACTGAGGTCCATCGATGGGTTTGGTCTTCCACTGCGTAGGGCACATGCAGAGAACCTCGACGAAGGAGAAGCCCTTCTTGTCTCTGGTGTTCTGGAGTGCCTTGCGGACTGCCGCTCTGGTCTTCCGCGTATTTGCAGCATCATGGAGGGATGTACGGGTCACATAGACCGGAGCGGTGAGCTGGCTGATGAGCTCCGACACCTTGATGGGGTAGCCATCCGTCTTAGGGTCTCTGCCGTATGGAGTTGTGGTGGTCTTCTGTCCCGGAAGGGTCGTGGGGGCCATCTGACCGCCGGTCATCCCGTAGATAGCGTTGTTAACGAAGAAGACCACGATGTTCTCACCGCGGTTGGCAGCCTGTAGAATGTTGTTTCCTCCGATGGCGGCCAGATCCCCGTCACCCTGATAACTGATTACCACTGAGTCTGGATTCGCCCTGGAGACTGCTGTGGCGACCGCAGGCGCTCTGCCGTGAGCAACCTGGAAGTGTCCTGTATCGAAGTAGTAGTAGACGAAGACGCTGCACCCGACAGGACTCATCATTATCGTATCATCAACGATATCCAGGTCTTCAAGTGCTTCTGCAATCAGCTTGTGGAGAATACCGTGACCGCATCCGGGACAGTAATGCGTCCTGTTCTTCTCGGCTCCCGGCTTGTGCTTGTAAACCTTAAGGAAACCATCAGGCTCCCTCAGTACTGTCTTCCTTGCCATACTGATCACACCCCGTAAAGCTGGGAGATCTTCTCGAGGATCTCCATCTCTGAAGGAACATTGCCACCCATGCGACCGTAGAAATCGGATTTCATCTTGCCGCAGAGCGCCAGGTTCACATCATCAACCAACTGACCGTTGGACATTTCCACTGTAAGTATTCCTTTAACACCCCTGTCTGGGAGTGATGCGATCACCTTTGTGGGGAAGGGAAAGAGAGTGATCGGGCGGAGCATGCCGAGTTTGATCCCCTTCGCTCTGGCGAGGTCAACAACCGAGCGGATAACCCTGCTGGCGCATCCATAGCCTATCGCCACATACTCGGCATCTTCGAGCATGTACTCTTCTACCCTAACCTCATTCCTCGCTATCTCCCGGTACTTGTCCTGGAGATGCCGATTCCACTCCTCCAGTTCATCATGATCAAGGTAGATGGAGTTGATGAGGTTCTTGCTGTCAGAAGTACCCTTGACCGCCCAGTCGCTCTTGTCCGGGAACTCCATCACTGGCTCGGGGAGTTCCACTGCCTCCATCATCTGACCGATGACTCCATCAGACAGAACATATGCGGGCAGCCTGTATCTGTCTGACAGCTCGAAGGCCAGCATCGTCAGATCGCACATCTCCTGACAGGACGCAGGGGCCAGGACCAGGCAGCGGTAATTACCATGCCCTCCACCCTTCACAACCTGATTGTAATCGCTCTGCTCGGGACCGATGTTCCCGAGTCCGGGTCCACCTCTGACAATATCGACTATCACACAGGGAAGTTCAGCTCCGGCAGCGTAGGAGATCGCCTCCTGCTTGAGACTGATCCCGGGTCCGGAACTGGCGGTCATGACCCTCAGGCCGCAGCCGGCCGCACCGTACACCATGTTCATGGCGGCGACTTCGCTCTCAGCCTGGAGGAAGGTCCTGCCCAGCTTCGGGAAGTAGGTCGAAGCAGCCTCAGCGATTTCACTGGCCGGTGTGATAGGGTAACCGTAGTATGCCTCGCATCCGGCAAGCAGGGCGCCATAGATGGAGGCGTGGTTGCCCTTCATCAGCTTCCTTGCCATCAGCTCACCTCCCCGGGAACGTAATCCTTCATATAGACGGTGACGGCACTGGGTTCAGGGCATCCGTAGAAGCAGTTGCCGCACCCGATACATCCCTCACCGGTGTAGACCGAATAATGGAACCCCTTCGAATTGAGTTTCTCCGAAATAACCAGAACATCCTTCGGGCATGCGAGAACACACAGACCGCAGCCCTTGCAGATATCATGGTTCATTTCGGGGAAGGGGTAGTTTCTGCTCTCACTCACTGGAAACCTCCCGACCTGTTGATTAACGTCAGACGCGAACGACGCCTGTTACAAAGTGCATTGGACAATGGTCAATCAGGGCCTGAAAGTCAACGAGATTGTACGGCAAATAAACTCAGCTCTAGAGGTGAACAGTGATCTCCGAGCCATCTGTCGTCATGATGAATGTACCATCCAGATCGGTCCTGTAGGTATCGATGTCGAAGCTCTCAAGTCTGTTCAGCACCTCTGAATGCGGATGACCATAGCTGTTGCCGATCCCGACCTCAATTGCCGCATGATCCGGCTGAACGGCCTGTAGCCATTCGACTGATGTTGAGGTGCTCGAACCATGATGTCCGACCTTCAGGACCTGCGCCGAGATGTCATCAATGTAGCCCTGCGCCAGCGCCAAGAGGATGATCTCCTCCCCCCCATCGGTCTCCAGGTCTCCAGTGAAAAGGAACGAGATATCATCGTAAGTTATCCTGAGTGTAACAGATGCGTTATTCGGATCACCGGCTGCGAGGGGATCAACCGGATGAAGGCACTCAACCGTGAGTTCATCACCCCAGTCAAGGAGGTCTCCGCGCCTTGGAGTAACGTAGTCAGATCCGTTCTGTTCAATAGCCTCGAGATAATCCTGATAGGTCTGCGTAGTGTGCTCGTAACCTGAGTCCCAGACGGTCCCAACAGGTATGGTTTCAAGAACTGCTATCAGGCCGCCGATATGATCGGCATGCGGATGTGTACCGACAATGCCCTCCAGCTCCCTGACGCCCAGGCTGTCGAGAAGCGGGAGTATCCGGTACTCCCCCAGACTCCAGCTGCCCGACCTGTCACCACCGTCGATGAGGTAGTAATCGTTCAAAGGTGTTCGAAGCAGAATGGCATCACCTGAATAATGGCTCGAATAGCTGGGATCGATAAAAAAGACAGTCAATACGGGAGTGATCGCGGGAGTGGTCACTACAGCCTCGTTGCTCCATGAACTCTGCTGACTCAGGTCCTCGGTCAACACGGCGTAGTACAGGGTCTCATCACCAATAACATCGTTGTCCTCGTAGATACTCTCCCCTGCTGACTCAAATGTGCAGAGCAGTTCGGCAGAAGAGGGATCTCCGGCTATGTCTGGAGAACTGGACCTGTAGAGCCTGTATGAATGAAAATCCGCATCGGGACAGGCATCCCAGTCGACGGTCACCTGAGCCCAGGTATCATCACCAGTTGAAGCAGCCGTTACTGCAGAAGGGGTCGGAGGAGGATCCTGCGGTACATCAACCGATTCTTCGTTGCTCCAGGAGACAAGATCTTCCGTATCTGTTGTCCGCAGGGCGTAGTAGAAAGTCCCTCCTGAGGCTACGCTGTTGTCTGTCCAGGAGGTATCTGAAGACCCAGGAAATATGATACTGGTATCCGCCGCCGAAGGATTTGAGCTGATGTCAGGATTCCCGGACCGATAGAGGGTGTACCATGCAAAATCCTCATCCGGACATGCTGTCCATGTGACAAGAACGCTTGCTGCACCAGTTCCGGTACTGCGGGGAAGTATGACTGCAGATCCAGTCTGTCGGGATGATGCATCTGTCCCCGATACAGTCGCGGTCAGGATCGACGGCGCAGGTGGATCGGATGCCTCAAGCGGTCCGTCTGATTCACCGCACGACAGCAGACCAAGCACCAAAACAGAGATAAGAAGCACAAACCTGAATCTGGGACTCATTCCAATCCTTCCACCCGAATTACCTTACTGACGAATATACCGCTATTGCCTCCGGCACGGGAAGAAGCACCGTCCATCCCGTTCGGTTCCGCAGAAGGCCTGAAACCGTTTCATGCAGAAAGAAGAAGCATGCACCCTCTATCGAGAAATACCGTCAGGTTGCCCTGCGGGTAAGTAGATCGAGAGGACTTTCAACAGAGTGCTTCATCCCCTTCATCACATGCAGATAGATCCTTGTGGTCTCAAGGCTCTTATGTCCCAGCAGTTCCTGTATCTCGCATAGATCAACCCCCGCCATTAGAAGATGTGTCGCGAAGGAATGGCGAAGAGTGTGAACAGTCGCATGTTTCTGAATTCGAGCCTGTTTCACCGCCTTGTGCATAGTCCTCTGAACGGCACTTGAATGCTGGTGATGCCTGCGTACTTCTCCGGATTCAGGATCAACTGATGGACCTGTCGCGGGGAAGATGTACTGCCATTTCCACTCACTGCCGGCATTGGGATACTTGCGATCCAAAGCAATGGGCAGCGAGACGGGGATATCAGCTCCCCTGAAAGCTGCTCTAACCTTATCGAGATGCTCCCTTAGCTTCGGAACCAGTAACCTGCTCAGGATGGTCATTCTGTCCTTATTCCCTTTACCGCTTCGAACCATCACGGATCCATTCCCAAGATCAATATCCTGTACTCTCAGACAAAGAGCTTCGCTGAGCCTCAGTCCACTGGAGTAGATAAGCCTGAGGATCAGGCCGGGAACTCCTGCAGTATGTCCGAGAACACGGCCCACTTCTTCCTGTGACAGTACTACCGGAAGTCTTTTCGGCTTCCTGGCACGAACTGCATCGATTCCCTCAGGTTCCTTCTCCCATACATTCCTGAACAGGAAGAGGATTGCATTGAAGGCCTGGTTCTGCGTGGAAGCAGCAACATGCTTCCTGAGTGCAAGGAATGACATGTATGCGACAAAGGAAGGATCATTCCTCGATTCCATCTCTCTTTCCGAGCAGAAACGCAGGTACTTCCTGCTCCAATAGGAGTAGGTCCTCACTGTGCTACGGGAGTAATGACGAATACGGAGTTTTTCGATCAGGATATCAACAGGATCACCTGAGTCTGACGAATCACTCTCCACTTTCTGCTTTCCAGTGTACTGGTGGTACAGCTTTACTGCATCCAGCGCCTGCCGGACCTGCCAGTCCTGTTTACCTTCCCTGTCCAGAATGTCAGCATATAGAGCTTCCTCTGGCTCCTCCAGAGTCAGGTGATGCCTTACCCACCAGAGCAAGTAGGGTAACTGATTTTCAGTAACCATGTTCAGCTTCCTCAGGTGAACTTCAAACTCTTCCAGCTTTGCTTGCATGATAACTATCCTCCTACTTATACGGCTGCAGTATAACACCGTATTCCCGATGTTAGTATACATGCGTTTACTTTGTTTCGTCAAGTTACCCTTCTTGACAGATTGTATCCGGTACAATATTCTCCTGTAATGTAACCAGGGTTCAGAGTTATACGGCAGCCGTACAATCATTGTTGGGCATAAGAAAAGAGATTCATATGAGCGATATTACAGAAGATCTACTGAATGCTGATGTTGGCACAGAACCGTTAAGCGCCTACCCTTGGAAATCTCATGCGGATAATCTAATCTGCTGGGCCAGTGAGAAGGATTCATCCCACCGTGCATTTGCTTTCGATTTGCTCATGAGCCTAGCCTATGCGGATACCGTTCCAAACCTTCAGAAGCATTTTGCCCACTACGACGGACTACCAGAACCGTACTGCATTCACCTTGGTTTCATCAACCTGTGTGCCCCTTTGTACATTCAGAATAACGCTTGGCATTTCCAGAAGGCGGCGAAGCCGCAATCGGGTGTCATTGGCAAATTAACTAGTGAGGTCATTCTCAGATTTATTGAGATCCTCTTTCCGAACCTTGAGAAAGTCCGAGTGATTGGCGGTGTAGGCACAGCCGACGCCATTCTCACTCATCAAGATGGGAGAGTGATTCTGTGCGAGGTTAAGGCATCTCCGTTGACCACCTACCCATTCCTGTTCTCTGCTCCCACGGGACGACGAACGGCATCTCTTGAGAAGCTGAGCAGAACACAAGTGCAACGGCT